>WNFC01004960.1_pt1 | contig 47280 bp, 68 predicted proteins | sample 5400541 | NCBI WGS metagenome assembly WNFC01 (sample SAMN13153342, study PRJNA577476) | soil metagenome | isolation source: 120 cm saprolite under Douglas fir tree site 2 hole 2 replicate 1 | place: USA:California | collected 2015-04-18 | reverse complement strand
TGGCAACGGCTCTGACGGCCGGGTGCTGATCACCTACACCGTGGCGGCCGGCTCTCCCGTCAATGGCGCGAGCACCACATTCGGCACCGTCACCGCGCACGGCGGCACGAGCGCCACGCAGAACTCCGCGACGGGCGCGGCCGGGGGCACCGGATCTGCGGCCACCACCCACTTCAACGGAGGGGCCGGGTGGACGACGTCAGCACTCGGCGGCGGCGGCGGAAGTTCCGGCGGGAACGCGAGCGCAGGCAACACCGCAACATCCCAGGCCGGCGCTTCAGCAGTGCCCGGCGGCGGCAAAGGCGGTAACGGGGCACCGTCCGGGAACACCGTGGGCAGCCCCGGGTATGTGCCTGGCGGCGGCGGTGGCGGCGCCGACTCCACTGGCGCGCTGCAGGCCGGGGGCAGCGGCGCCGCCGGAAACATCACGGTCAGCTACACGGGAGCGCTGCCGCCATTCCAGACCCTGATCGCCCACGCGCCGGGCCCGGACGCCCCGGACACCCTGAACCCGATCGTCACCGTCCCGTCGACATCCAGCCTGCCCAACGGGCAGGAATACCCGGTCAAGTCACTGATCGCCGGGGTCAACGCGGTGTTCCGCGGAACCTACAGCGTGGTGCTGGTCAACTACGCCTGGAACCCGGCCACGATCAACAACCCGCGGACGCTCACCGTCACCGTCCACCAGTACGAATACCAGGGCGGCCCGCAGTACGCCGTCTCGGTGTCCCGCATCGTGACCGCAGCCGTGGACGACTCATCCGGTAATGGCCTGCTGGTACTGGGCGAGCTGACGCTGCCTGTCAACGACATTGCCCCGGACAATACGTCCACCTATTTCACGGTGGGGATAACCAGCACGGATCTCGGGGACCAGTTCCTGGATGTCTTGTTCCTGGACACCATGGGCCAGACCGTGCTGATCGACTCCACCATCGCCGGGAAAGTCAACTATTACATCGACCAGCCTGCCGCCAACCGGGCCCTTGGCCGGGTGCTGGCCAGTGCCTATGACCGGGCGCAGGCCATCTCGGTACTGTCCTCGGCAATCATTTCCGGCGGCCCGCTGACCGCCTATCCGGGTAACAACGTGCTTATCGCGTACTGCGTGGAGGGTGCCCCGGCACTGGCGGTCAACTACTGGAGCAGGTGGTGGGCCGACAGGCTTGCCTGACAGGAAGGAGCGCATGCAATGAGCAAGTTCTCGCGCCGGGCCGGTCATGCCGCCCTGGCGGGCACCACGGCCGCATTGTGCTGGGCGGCGGCGGAAGACCTTTCCTCCAGGAAAGCCGTCCGGCTGGCGGGACTGCTCATGCTGGGCACCATCACCATGGCCGGCCCAGTCTCCGGCGCCAAGGCGTCTGTCAAGGCCCAGCTGGCTCATCTGCGCATAGACAAGCTGGTGAGCGGCGCCACGCCAGCCGGTGCGCTCAACCTCGGCAACGGGAACCTGACGTCAGCGTTCACCGGGTCGGTGCCGCCTCCCGGCGTGATCGGCGCGGCGGGCGCCACTTACAACCAAGGGTACGAGCAGGCGCAGAGCACCCGGATAAACGACATCATCAACACTCTCAACTACATTATCGGAGAACTCAGTACACATAACTTCAGTTCTAATTAGGGGAACATAAATGGCGATAGGGAATCAGATGAACGCGAACCAGCTAAATATTATGCTGGCCAACCGGGTCAAGGAGCTTCAGGTCTGGATTGCTGCCGTGCTGGAGCTTCAGTCGTTCGTGGTAAACCAGGGCGTGTCAGGCCTGGAGAATCTGACGACGGGCGGGTTCACCGCCACCGATGCCCCCCAGTATCAGATTGCGGTTAACTACCTGAACAACGTGGCGGTCATCGCCAACGGCACCGCCGCGCAGGCAACCCCGTTTGACTTCCTCGACGCGCTTACTTCGCGTATCGGCCCGAACCCAAGTATGTAGAAAGGTATCCCGGATGGCGTTGCTGCGTCCTGACGCCTCGCAGGTGGTCACCTGGCAGGGCGGGTCCGCCGGGCTGGCCAGCCCACGCTGGCTCGGTGAGATCGGCTACGTGACCGGCCTGGTCTACAGCTTTGCCTGCCCTGGCGGCCCGGATCAGCTGACCTGCAACCTCGAGGTCGACGCCCGGTACCGCACCGACGCCCTGGATCCGGGCCGGATCGTGCAGGTCTACCGCGGCGCCTCGCTGGTGTGGGACGGGAAGCTGGACGAGGCCCAGCCTTCAGCGGCCGGCTGGCACGTGACCGCGCACGGGGCCGGGAACTTCGGCACTGACTTCACCGCCACTTACTCTGGCACCTGGCCCACGGGGCTGCCGGACTCCGCGGTCAACGACGCGATCACCCGCGGGCTGCGCTGGAACAACCCGGGCATCGGGTCACCGTCGGGGCTGTTCCTGGGCACGCCGGTCGACAGTGGCGCGCAGACCGTCACGGACCTGCTGAACCTCTGCACCTCCCAGGGCGGCCTGACCTGGTACGTGAACTGCCGCCCGGTGCGCAACATCCTGTCCGTCTTCCCCCTGCCCACGGCGGTGAACCGGCTGCTGGTCTCCGGCACGCCGGTGGGCCGGACGCTCGGTGGTGATTTCAACACCATCAAGCTGCGCTATCAGGCCACCGCGGACAGCACGACAGGGACGGGGGCAGTAGCAACATTCGCGGTCACCACCGCGGTGAGCCAGGCCTCGATCGACAAGCACGGCCCGATGGAGGCGTATGAGGACCTGTCGTCGGCCGGGGTGATGAGCGCCGCGGCGGCGCAGGCCATCGGCGCGAGCGTGCTGCTGCGCTACAACCGGGCCAGCTTCAGCGGGCCGTTCACGGTCGGCCCCGGGGAGCTGCTCAACGCGGGGGGCGTGCCGGTCGACCTGGGCAGTGAGCAGGCCGGCACCGTCGTCAGGCTCATACTGACCGACTTCGCCTATGGCGGCGAGGTCACCCCCGTGCCAATCACGTTCCTGGTTGGCGGATATTCCTATGACGACGACGCGCAGGCGGCCACCGTGACCCCGTTCCAGTACCTCAGCACGAACTTCGCATCATTGCTCAGCGCGGCGGTGACCAGGCTGCCTGGTGTTCACACGCCAGCATTGTAAGCGCAGATTACAATGCTGGGTAAAAGGAGGCTGAGGTGAGTGCCGAAAGCCTCATCGGATTGATTACCGGGGGCGCTTCCGGCCTCACGGTGATGACTATTTTCGTGGTGCTGATCCTAGCCGGGAAGCTCCATACCGACGGAGAATTCAGGACAATGATGGACCGGTCAGACGCGGAGTTCAACCGGGAAGTAGCGGCTCTTGACAGGGAGAAGGCGGCTCACGACGAGACCCGCAGGGCCCTTGAGGCGGCAAGTGCCAGGTCCGATGCAGCCGTGCACGCAGCCGAGCTGGTTGCAAATACGCTCTCCACAGCCGGCCAGAGGAGAGGTCATGCCTCTTAGATGGTGGAAGAATAACGCTGACAGCCAGTGCAGCAGGCAGGAAGCCGACACAGAATCCGACCTGGAGGCGGCGCAGCGTTCCCTGGAAACAGCCAGGAGAGCGCGGGTGGAGCAGGAACGGAAGCGCGTGCAGGAGCGGAGTCTCGTGCAGCGGCTGGACAGGCTGGCGGGTGAGGACAGCAACCATCTTGGTAAAATGGTGCTGGAAGCCCTTACTGAAAGGTTCGAGCGGGGGAATCATGCGTGAAAAATTTATCAGCGCAACCTGGGTTACCGCAATCATCACAGGAGTTATACTTGCCTTCACCCTGCCACCGGTAACGATAGAAACCATACAGGATCAGGTACTGGTTCCTGCTGGATTTTATTCTTCTGTCATATTTGTCTGCTATTACACCACGCTGTCAGCGTGGTGGCGCAATCCGATGGGGCGCATGCTTGCCTTCCTGGACCTGGCCATTGCCGTTGCCCTGCTGCGCGAGGTCCTAGCCGTGGAATTTGGCGTTTCCCTGCTTTCCAGCTATCTGACCCGTCTCGGCGTAGTGTCCCTGGCCGTCGTGCCGGCGGTGATAATTTCCCGTACCTGGTTGCTGGGCAGGCTCAACGGATGGCGCCCGCATCCGCCGTGGGAGCACCAGAAAAGGGATGCCGCGGAGAGTGATGATGACCGCGGCTAACGGCGGCACAGGACTGGCCGTGGCAGGATCGCTGGCGGTATCACTGGTATTCATGATCAGTTACGTGCTGTACGGGAACCGGCTGCGCGCCCCGGCAGGCCGGGCTCTCATGGTGATGAGCGCCAGTTACGTGGGATTGCTCATCCTGCTCCTGCTGCGTCATCCATTCGGGATCTCTACCGACCGCAGCCGCTGGTTTACCTGGGCCCAGATCATCATGATCCTGTTCAGTGGCACCGGCACCGGGTTCCTGCTCGCGCTGATGGTCCGGGCCAACGGCCGGTGGCCCTGGCAGCACAATAAGTGATCATGGCGCAGTGATCTTCAGGACCGTATGATACGGGCAGAGCACATTTGGAGGGCAGATGAGCCCAGGACCGCTCCGGCGGGCGCTGCACCCGGCACTCAACGCGCCTGGCCTGATGGCGGCGGCTGGCGCCGTCTGCGCCGCAGCCGTGATGATCACCAACGCCGTGCACCACCACGGCATCATCGACCCGCCGGTCATCGTGGCCGCGATCTCCGCGGTGGCGGCGCTGCTCACCCGGTCGGTGGTCACTCCTGTAGCCGATCCGAAAAATGGCGCAGGGCAGCAGCTGGTGCCAGCCGGTCCTGCCATCATCCCCTGGAGCGGCCCGGAACCTCCGTGGGTAGCCGGGCTCCGTGACCGGCTGGCAAAGATAGAGGACCCGGCCTCGCCGGCCGCTCCCGCAACCCCGCCGGCCGCGCCATGAGCGCCCTGCCCGCAGGGCCCGGAGACGTACTGGCTGTCTGGACTTCCGGCAGCCTGGAGGCTGACCTGATCCGGGCCGCCGAGGCGGTAGAGGGCAAGCCTGCGGTCGCCAACCACGTGGTGATCATCACTCACCAGGACAGCCGCCACCGGTGGATTGGGATCCAGGGCCAGCCAGGCGGGGTAGGCCTGTGTGACTGCACGCCGTACCTATCGGACAGCCGGACCCGGTCCAATCATCTGCAGCCCAGGCTGAACGACATACCGCGGTATCACGACGACGCCCTGCACACCAGCGCGCTGATGAGCGGCGGCCAGCTGCCAGCCCTGCTCGCCGCCTGCGCGAAGTCCATGGGCATTGGCTATGACTGGGTGGGGATAGCCGAGGACGGCCTTGCGGCGCTGCACGCGGAGGACCTGTCGGCGGCTATCGATCTGCTGTGGCGCTGGCCAGCCAGCGCCAGCGGGCTGCTGCCGGGGCATGTGGTGTGCTCGAGCCTGGCCGCGATGCTCTATGACCTGCCAGCCGTGGGATGGAAGCACCCGGACCTTGGCACCGAGCGCAAGTGCGAGCCTTCTGACTGGTGGGACTGGTCGGACAGGCAGCTGTGGAAGACGGCCTGATCAAGACCCAGACGGCACAGCGGTGCGGATGATATACGCGATGAGCTCCGGGCTGCAGCCCACCGCGGCCGCCAGCCTCGGGTAAGTCCACCGCTGAGGGTCTCCGGCCCGCAGCTGGCGCACGCACCGGTCCCGCTGGACGCGCTCCCGCGCCGCCTGCTGATCATGCCCGGAAGCATTGCGGTGATGCTCCCGGGCCTGCGCGGCAAGGATGTCCATGCTGCTCAGATGCTGCCGCGGGCGAAATCGGCCAGCAGCGACGGGACAGCGCTGTCGAACCCAGCAACATCCATGCTTCCCGGGTCCTCAGGGTCCGCGATCGTGAAGTCCGTGGCTGTCATGCCCACCACCGACATCCGGGCCGGGATGCCGCTCTGGCGCCGGTACTCGGCCAGGGCCTGGTGCGGGTGACTACCGCCGGCATAGGTCTCGCTGTCGGTGTACACCGAAAAATGATCCACCTCAACACCGTTGCGCAGCGCCCACACCATTGGCAGTGAGCAGTCGGTGCCGCCGAACGGCAGATCAGCCACTTCCCGGACAGCGTCGTCCAGGCGCTGGCGCGGGCTGATGTTCAGCGGCGAGATGCCGTCATCGGTCATGTGGCCGTATGGCTGCCCGCGGAACGTGCTCATGCTAGGCCAGCTGCGGGTACGTGCCGTGCTGCTGGTGAACCCGGCGATGAGGGTGGCGGGCTCCGTCGACGCGGTCACCAGCGCCAGCGCGGCGGTGGCCTCCCGGCAGGACAGCGGCAGCCCGGACACGGCCTGGGTCATCGACCCGGAGATGTCCAGCGCGAGCATGGTCCGCTTCCCGGCCGGATCGACGGCGCCGAACGCGGCATAGAACGCGGCATCGAGCGCGTCGGTGATCCGGCTGACCGGAGCCCACTCGCCGTGGCCGCGCATGCCATGCCCGGAGGCGTAGGTGCGCAGCGCGATCAGCACATTGACCGGGTGCACGCGGGCCCCGGCCAGCCGCTCTGCGCTGCACAGCTGCCCCGCGACGACATCCGTGATGGCGGACATGGGAGCAAGAACGCCCAGCCGCGTCAGCCGGGGAAGCTGCCGCATCAGCGCTGTCTGCGGCATGCCATTGCCGATCAGCGCCCTCCATACGGTCGCCTCGTTCAGCGCCGCATCAGGGAGCATCTCCCACGACAGCGACGGGTTCGCCGCGATCAGGGAGACCCATTCATGCGCCGTTGCCGCGGCCTGCGCCTTGATGAACGCCTGCACCAGCGGCAGCTCAGCGAGATCCGCCTCGCGCCCGCAGATAAAGTCGAACAGGGCGCGCTGCGCCTGGCCACGAAGGCTGGTTCCCGGCTCGGGGTGGGACAGGCGCAGCAGGTCACGATGCGTCCAGCCCTCGCGCTGCCGGTACTTGAGCACCTGGTAGGCCACCTGGCCAGGATCAAGGGTCTCACTGCCGCGCCGCAGGTACCAATCGCCAATCGCGGTGCGCAGGCCCCGGCCCCAGCCACGGAACTGCTGAACATAGCCAGCGAACTGGAATAGGTGGGTGCCGGTGCGCGCAACCAGCGGCAGCGCGTCCAGCGCCGCCCGGCGCCCGGCAGCGTCACCAAGACCGGCGGCAGCTGCCAGCGCGAACAGGGCCGGGTTGTTGCGCGGCGCCCGGCCCGCCTGGGAGACCGCCACGACCTGGCTGACCAGCGCGGTGGTGTCATTGCGGGCCCAGTCCAGCACGATCGCCGCGTTCTGCGCGGTGATGTCCCGCTCGGACGTGTAGTAGGTCCCGCCGTCGGTGCCCAGCGTGAGGAACCGGTGCAGCCGGGCCGCCTTGCCGGCGGTGAACGTGAAGCCGCCTGCTGAGTTCGGGACCTGGCGGGCGTCAGCCGGCTGCGACTGCGGGGTGGCGCGGGTGCTGATCTGCGTGAGCGGGTCAGGCATAGGGTCCCTCCCTGAGATAGAACGTGCCGACCATGAGTTCTATGTCCTGGTACATGCGGAACCGGTCCAGGGTGTAGCCGAGCGCTGCGAGTGCCACCTCGGCGCCGGCCATTGCCGTCTCCGGGTCATCGGCCGTCATCTTCCAGGAGGTCTGGTCAGCCTTGTCAGGACTGGTCTCAGCGATGATCACGCCAGGAGGAGAGTAGACAATCCGGACAGTGATCTGCTCAGGCAGGGTTCCTGGCCTGATCACCCGGGGCCGGTCAGGGTCCTCCAGGGACTCGCGCTCGGCTTCAGCAAGGTGCTGGGTACGGCGCTGATCGCGCTCAGATGCCCTGCGCTCGCGGGCTGCCTCACGCTCAGCCCAGCGGTTGCGTGGCGTGCAGGAATTTGCCATGATCTTGTTCCTTTCCTGCCGGGCGGGCTGCGGGCGTGTGAATGGCTGCCGGAGTTTCCATGAATAGTGGTAACCGGCTGCCTCCGGCCCGCAGGCCAGCTCAGCGTGCGGTGAGACGGGCGTGTCATGCAGGCCGGAGGCTCCACCCGGCGCGTGCCGGGTGCCTCTCGCCAGGAGCCCGCAGGTTGCCCTCGGGCTGAGCCGGATTCGAACCGGTAACCGGTCAGCTCCGGCCCGTCTCATATTCAGTTGGGAAGACGGGCGTGGAATCCCGGGACTGCGATTCTTTGCCAGAACAAGGCTCTGGTTGGTAACCAGTACCGCTCCGGTCCGTCTCTTGATCATTCAGTTGTGGGAGGCGGGCGTGTGACGCAGAACCGGGACCGGCCCGGAGGCCGGGTGCCGCGATCTCGTGCGGCCATGCGATGGGCCCGGGGGCCCTGGAGAGATAACCGGTTCGCTCCGGCCCGTCCCGTTCTTCAGTTGTCAGTGCAGCGGGCATGTGATGCAGCCCGGGTGTAAGCGCTCTGCCACTGAGCTACGCCCCGGCGTGAGCCAGGACGGCAGGATTCGAACCTGCGCCTCTCCTTCCGCAAAGGTAACCGGGTCACTCCGGCCCGCTGCACTCCAGACTATAACGTCTTACACCCAGCTCAGCAACTTATTTCTGTCAGCGGGCTGACCTGCATAGACGCACGAGGGCCCGCGGCGGTTTACCCGTCACGGGCCCTTTCATGCACGAAGAACGAGCGCAGCCGAAACGCACCTGTTACTTTCGTGTGGTTGGGCGCACTGGTCCCACCGCTTGCAGGCACCGGGGACAGGTGCACAGACTCCGAGCTAAGGATAGTCGTGCAGCGTGCAAGCGCAGGTGTTTTCCTTGCATTGATCATCTTTTCCCTGGCGGATGCCGTCCGCTCCGGCCAGGTGACCTTGTGGCTGGTCACCGCCACTGCCCTCGTCCTGCTCTACCAGGCCTCCTCCTACCGTCAGCTGGACCTGATGCCCGCCCGGCCGCGGGTGCGCCGACGGCGCCGGGCTCTTGATGACCTGGACCTGAGGCAGGCGGCCGAGTGGATCGCCGGCGTGAAGGCGGCCAGGAACGACACCGCAGATCTCGGGGACAGCCTCACCAGCCGGGTACACCACCTCGTGACGCTCGAGCTGGACGCCTACGAGAACTCCATGCCGTCACTGCCCGGCTGGGACCCGTCATGAGGGCGCTGCGCTCCCCGCTGGCCGTGTTCCTCCCGCTGGCGGTGGCGCTGGCCATCCCCATGGCGCCCCACCTGACCGCGCTGGCCAGTGCCAGCGCGGGTACGGCGGCGGTCCTGCCCGCGGTATCCCCGGCGGCTGCCCCCGCTGCCGTCCCGGCCGCCGTGGCAGGGCCGCCGTCATCCCTGCGCTACCGGCCAGCCACGCAGAAGGCCGTTGTCAGCTGGCCCTGGACCTACACCGTGGCGCCGGGTGACACGCTTTCCTCGATCGCGCAGAAGGCCTACAGCCGGGCTGACGCCTGGACGCTGATCTACGCCAGCAACAAGGCGCTGATCGGCGCCTGGCCGATGACCATCACGCCCGGCGAGCACCTGGTGCTGGCCCGGCTGACCGGCAATCCGCCCGCGGCCCCGCCAATGCCGAAACCACCGCCAGCCCCGGCGCTGGCCGTAGCACCGGCGGCGGCGGCTCCTGCCGTGGCCGCAGCGCCGCAGGCGCAGGTCCAGGTCTCTGGTTACTCCGGATTCCAGGCCTGCGTGATCTCCCGGGAATCCGGCGGCCAGGCACAGATCATGAACTCGAGCGGTCACTACGGGCTCTATCAGTTCAGCTATTCGACCTGGGTCGCCTATGGCGGCAATGGGGCTGACTTCGGCCATGCATCGGTCGCCGAGCAGAACCAGGTATTCGCCAATACCATGGCCACGCCAGGCGGGGCAGGTAACTGGGCCCCTTACGACGGGTGCTGACAGATGAGAAGGCTATTCCGCGCCCTGGCTGCCCGCTGGTCTTCCCGGCATGATCCGCCGCCCGGGTTCGCGCCGCTGTTCAGCGGCACCGCCGAGTCCGAGCGCGTCGACCAGTCACATCCAGACTCCTTTCACCGGCACGCCATTGCCAGGTTCAGGACGCCGGCCCCGGATCCGTGGGTGGTGTGGCACGTCTGGCACACCACGGCGCGTGAGCTCGCGGACCGGATCTACTACCAGGCCACATCAGGAGGGTGCTGAGATGCGCCGCGCTGTCATAGCCATCGCTGCCGCCCTGCTGCTGGCGATGTCACTCCTGCTGCTCGTATCCAGCCCGCCGGCCGGTGCGTCGACGGCACCCGTGCCACGGCGGATTACCGCTTACAACTGGGCGGTAACCCAGCGCGGGGCGCCGTACTCCTGGGGAGGCACCGGCCCCTACTGGTCCGGGTATGACTGCTCGGGGCTGGCGGTGGCCAGTTACCGGCGTGTGCGTATCTACCTGCCGCGCACCACCTACGGCATGATCGCGGCCATCCGGACGGGGCTGCTGATTCCCGAGCGTTACCCCCGCAAGGGCGATCTTGCGTTCTATGGCAGCGGGCATGTCGAGCTGTATGACACCGGGCACACCACGTTCGGGGCGCTGGAGCCCGGGATTCCCCTCGGCTGGCATGCCTGGGGCGGCTGGTGGGCGCCGACACTATTCCTGCGGGTCCGCGGCGCGGGGTAGGACGCGGGTCAGGGAAGTCGGCCAGGACCGTGCCGCAGGCAGGCCAGCCGCTCTGGCCTGGTGCCTCTGGCCCGGGAGGTCACTCCCGGCAGTACCCCCAGATCGCAGGAGCACTCCGGCTGCGGCGGTGGCAGGTACTGGGTGTCCGGGGGGTGTGCGGCGAGCATCGCCTTCCTGGTCGCGTAGACCTCTGCGTCATACATCCCGGCCAGCCGGTCCTCGATGACCGCCATCCAGGCCATGGCATGGTCATCGGCCTCCTGCGGCTCGATGATCCCATACCCGCTGGCCCCCCCGCTCAGGTCCTCGCGGGATGGCCGTCCGTGCAGCGGGTGGTGCACGCCGGGCCGGCTGAACGCGTCCCGCCAGCTGGACATGCGATCTGACGAGGGCCTGTGCCTGGACACCGGCTCGGTCCGGACGATCCGGAATGGCAGGTGCAGGGCGGTGATCCGGGCCTGCTGACTGCGGTAACCAAGCGGGCCGATGAGGGTGCGGCCGGTGCCTTCCACGGTGCCCACGACCGGCAGTGTGCCGCCGCCGGCTATCTGGTGCTCCCGGAGATCCCAGTATGCCCAGAAGCCGCAATTGTGACTGGCAAATCCCTCAGCAATATACGTCAGGGTGCTCGTTTTGAGTACCACTACTTCTTGCTCACCAGAGAACTTCTTTTCTACGACCCGCATGCGCCGTTGCATATTCAGGCGTCCGAGACTGTCTGGCCGTAGTTTTGGCAGAAGGCGGGCGGGCCGCACGATACCAAGGAATCGCACAAGCTCTGGACGCCGCCCGATCTGGAGACGGTGCATATCCTGCCTAGGGCTTCCATCTGCCCGAGGAGGTCCGTGACCGTGCGGATTAACGCTATGCTGATAGTCAAAACCAAGTGATTTCAGGCAACGTTCCGTTTCTTCCAGCATTTGATTTTCTGCCTGAGCAAAGCTAAGTGAATTGGTGTACCCAGCCTCTCGCTGGCAAAACGATCCTTCACCGTCGAAAGCTCCGGCAAGATATCCTGCCTCACGAGAACTGTCAGTTTCCCAGACATCAAAAGGCTTTACTACATGAGATATGCGGATGTCCCCCGTTCTCAGTTCATCAGTTCTCACCCAGTGAGCTGCCTTATTGCCTGAATAACACAACCACAAATGGTCCGATGAACAGCGGACATTTGTCCCGTCTTCGAATTTTAGATCGTAGCAAGGGAGTATCGCACGATTAGCGCCAGTCACGACCGCATCGCGGTACTTGCGCCCCGATGAAGTTACTGGTTCACCGGGGTACTCTTCGAAAGCAAGAAGGTGTTCGCCTACCACAAGATCTCCGGCTGGGACCCAGCGAAGATCAGCTGTAAGCACTCGCGTCTGCGGGTCCACACAGCCACATTCGTCAAACGGCCCATTGCCGGTCTTCTCCACCGGTGGCTTGTGCTCCGGGTTGCTGCTGCACACCGCCTCGTTCACGCCCGGCTGCCAGGTGAACCCATTCGCCCCTACCAGCAGCCCGCGTGGCCACGTCGTCTCCGCGTCATGGGGTGAGCACCGCAGGTCGGGCGCAGTGAGCTTCCACCAGCGGACCCCGGTGACATGCCCGATGGCCAGGCTGAAATCCTGGCCGGAGAAGCCGTCCATGCCCCGCGACATGACTACCCCCCTGGCATGGGGTAAGGACGCGACGGCCGTGCCCCATGCACATGCATCCGGGTGATCATGTCCTGCATTTCTATCCGCGCTCCCTCATCCGCGAGGTGCGGCCGGCCGCCGTAGATCATGCCGCGGATAACCCGGTGCGCGGTGGCTGGCGGCACGCCCTCATCTTCCATGACCGCCTCAGCGGCCAGGAGCATCTCGCGCAGCATGTTCACCCGGAACTGGGAATAGGCATCCCGGGGGGCGCCGCCGGTGCGCTGCAGGTAATGCCCGAGCTCACTCTCCGCATCGCGGTACGGCATCCGGAACTCATAGGTCATGTGCCGATAATGACCGCTGTGTCCTCAGGATGCAGCACGCCGCTGGCGGTCACCCTGATCTGGTCATCTTCCCGCAGCGTCCCCTCAGGGATCACCAGCGCAGGCTCTGGCACTGCCAGATCCTCCGGGATCTCCTGCAGATCAAGCCGGGCAACGGCTTCTCCGATAAAGCCCACTGTCATTTCCTCCTGCCATCCGGGATGGCCGTCTCAGCCGTAGTGAGTGGCACCGGCACAGCGCCATTGCCGCCGGGCAGCAGTTCCGCCGCCTCGCAATTGAGTGCCTTGCACAACTTGCGGAATGTCTCTGTCTTCGGGCGCCGCTGGCCGTTCTCTATTTTTGCAATGGCGTCGCGGCTGAGGCCCTTGCCTTCCGGATCCAGCTTGCGGGTCAGGTTCTGGAGCTCGAGGCGGGTGAGGGCCCGGAGACTCCTCATGGCTATCAGCTTGCGGGTATCGATGTCGACACCCGAGGCGGGACGGCGGATAGCCGTTTTCGTCAGGCGGCCTCCTGCCCCTGTCCCTGTCATGTGCGCTCTGCTCCTGTGCGGCTGTGCTGTACTCTCAGGGTATCACGCGGACTGGGGATGAAGATCATGACACTGACCGTGCTGGCCTGGGTAATCATGGCATGGTTCGCCGCCGGGCCGTGGCTGTCACTGGCCATCGGCGTCACCCGCGGCCAGGCGCTGGCAGGATTCCTGTGCGGCCTGATCCCGCTGGCCGGGCCGTTCCTGGCGCTGCGGATCCCGGCGGCAGGTCATAGACAGTGACCCAGATGGCGTGACTGCAGAGACGGTCCAGGATCAGCGGCTCGATGCACCCCCAATCTCCCCCGGCCAGGCCGCAGCCGATCCGCGGCATGTGCACCGACGCGGCCGGCCGCCCAGCATGGGTACCGGCGTTGCGGGCGAGCTGGCCCAGCGCACGGCCGATCGCCTCATAGCGCACCGGAGGACGGCTTCCCGCATATCCGGCCCCATGCTGGCCCACCATGTTCGCCACCTGGATATCCGGGCTCACGGTCACCATCTGCACAGCGCCGAGGCCGAAGTCATTGATGGCACGGATCTGGTGCCACTTCCGGTAGGCGGCTTCTGGCTCGGGCCAGCGGCGGGACAGGGCCATGACGAAGCCCGCGCCCCACGCGCCCGCATCATTGCAGACATGAGCAATGATCTTCAGCCCGGTGCCCTCCGGCGCGGTGGCATCACCCTGGACATAGCGAATCTGCCGGATATCTCTCACCTGCGCTGCCCCCTCAGCCAGCGCCCGTACCCGCGGGCCAGCCAGTGGTCGGTGATCTCGGCCGGCCACGTCCAGAACGGCCGACTGCGGCTGGCCACCGGATCTGCTGATGACTGATCACCGAGCATCCTGCTGCGGTGCCCGCACCCGGTGCACCGCAGATCCCGTGGCTTGGCCGGCCAGAACTCCGCGGCGCAGCACGCGGAAATCACCGGGAGGTCACCGGAAAATGCCAGGTGCCACCCGCATGCCAGCGGCCATCACACAGCGGCCCCTGGACCTTGTCGTAGGCGGTGACAGCCACCGGGGGGTCGGGGGATCCATCGTCCAGCCAGACGTCCCGGCCGAAGAAGATTCCTGACGGGTTGAGCACGCACAGCCCCACCTCGTGCGTGCGATGCTCTTCCGCACTGCCGGCCTGGGCCTCTGTCACCTCGGTGATGATGGCGGCCACGCAGGTGCTGGCGTACCTGCCATCCATGCTGCCGCGGCTGACATAGTGCACAGGCATGCACACTGACGGGTTCATGGTCATCCTCCCGGGACCGAATTCCAGATATGGATCTCCAGCACAATCATGCCGGCCAGCGCGACGGCGGCGAGCACGAGCACGATGACGGCCAGCCGGGGGATCAGCCAGGCTGGGTCACGCAGGCGGGCACCGCGGTGCACCTGGCGTGGCATGGCGCCCAGCATCGGGCTGGCGAAGCGCCCGGCCAGGTCCAGCACGTCCGTCTGGCCGTCCTCGTCACTCAACGTTCTTCCTTCCAGGGCTGGCTGGCCAGCCGCTCTATGGTGCCAGGTACGGGAAGTGGTGGCCGCGGCACCGGCTGGCGCTCGGTGACCACTGTGTCATGGTCCCAGATCCAGGCGAACCGCTCGCGGACCACCGGGGGTGCCAGCGGATACCGCACCCACAGCGGGGTGACACTCCAGGGCACCCCGATACCGCTGCCCAGCTTGGCTTTGTCCACGGCCCGGTCCACCGCAATGCCCTGGAGCGTGGCGCTGGCGGGTGCCCAGATGATGTGCAGCACCCGGCCGATCACATAGCCCAGCGCCAGGTTTGGCAGGACCTTCCCGCCCGGGACGGTGAGCACCCGGTGGCCGAGCAGGTAATGCCAGGCGGCCGGGAACCCGAAGTCGAGCAGCCAGATGCCCGCCGTGATCAGGGCCAGTGCAGTGATGACCAGGAGGAGCGCCCGCGCGATGAGGCTCAGCGCCCCCAGCTTGTGCGCCCAGGACTTCGGCTTGGCCAGCGCGATGGCGATGCCCAGGACGGCAAACGCAGGCTCGCCCAGGTCCCGGTAACCATGCCGGAACAGGAACCAGGATTTCGAGTGGATGACTCCCATCCCGCCGTCCCACCACTTCTTCTTGTCCCACCAGGTGAACCGCACGGGTCCGATGTGGACATGCCAGTCCACCTGGAAGAAGCTGAAGTAGGCACCGGCCACCAGCGCGGCGCCGCATGCGCCCAGGATGGCTGCCCAGATGATCATCTGCGGCAGCCGGAGCCGGATGTACCTGCCGTTGACGGGAATGTGCCGGGGCATGGCATCAGGCGGCCGTGCCTGCGCCGCGGTGCTCACAGCTTCACGCCGCAGTTGACCGTGTCCTGCGCCAGTTTCGCCCGTGCGGCGTGGGTGAGGAACCCGTCGGTGGTGACCGCCCCGGACACGCAGGCCTTCGTGGCCGCCGTGGCGCCAGGCCCGGCGGCGCACCCGGTGAACTGGACGCGGGCCGCGTGCAGGTGCGCCAGGCCATGCAGGTGCTGCGGGTCGGAGATGTAGGAGGACAGGGCCGCCGACGCGCACGAGCTGACGTGCGCCTTGATCCTCGCCTCGTCCTGGCGGGTCGCGGCGCTGGTCCGCAGCGCGCTGGCCTGTGCCCTGGCACTGGAGGCGGCGGCGCTCGCGGACGCGCTGGCGCCGGGGTGGGATCTGGCGCAGCCAGCCAGCGCCAGCACCAGCGCGGAGGCAGCCGCCAATGCCAGGGTGTTCATGATCTTGTTCATTACGCTCTCTCCTATGCCTTCACGCAGTGGAATCCCTCGGAGATCACCCGGGCCGGGGGTGACCTCGTCATAGCCCACCGTGATCCTCAGTGTGCTGACTTGTACGCGGCGATCGTCTCTGACGGGATGCGGCCGCGCTCGCTGACTGGGATGCCGTGCTGCTTCGCCCATGCCCGGACTTCCGCCGATTCCTGCCGGGCGGCGGTGGAGCGCCTGCCCGTTCCACGTGAAACGGCGACCTTGCGCGCCGCGCTGCGGTACGGCTCGGTCACCTCGCGCAGCACGCTGGCGTTCTCCGCGGACAGGTCGATCTCATAGGACGTGTTGTCGAAGGTGAACGCCAGGGTCTCGTGGCCCTCGGTGCCGTCCAGGTCGTCGATCAGGAGTACCTGTGTCTTCTGCATTGCTTTCTCCTCTTTACTTTCCGGTCAGGGCTAGTGCGCCGCTGCCGCCCATGCAGTTCCAGCCGGGTGGCAGGACATGGGAGTCGGTTTTGACTGCGTTCTGGGTGATGGTCAGGCACTGGGCAGCCAGGACATTAGCGCTAAGGCTGCCCGTCAGCTTCGAGTTGGCAGCGTTCAACGCCTCGTTGGTAATTATTTCCTGCCTGGCGACCGCAGTGTCAGCGTACTGGGCCTGGATGGTCTCCAGACGGTTCTGCGTCTGCCCGGCGTAAATGGCGGATGGCATGATGATCGAGATCACCTTGACCCGGGAGCCGATCTCGCTGACCATCTGCCTGAGTACCAGGGGCTGGAACGTCGAGAACTGGCTGTTCCCCGACGTTGCGTTGGCCGCCACATCCTGGATCGGGTTGTAGTCGCCCATCTGCTGGTTCACGGACTGCTCGAGCTCGCGGACCACCACGGCATTGCGGATATCAGACAGGATGTCGGTGCCCGCGGTGTTGTAGTCATTGAACAGGCCAGGCGCAGCTGAGTCCTTCACCTGCCACTGGATGGTGACGTTCAGGCAGGCCTGTTGCTGGCCGCCGATGCGGATAGGCAGGCAGTTATGGCCCGGCGGTGTCTGGTCGCCGGCCAGGTGCTGCCCGGAGAACACGGTCGTCTGGATCGTGACCGGCAGGATGTTGACCTTTGTCCACGGCGCGTTGAACCAGTGCAGCCCTGGCAGCATCGGCGCCTCGACCCGGCCGAACGAGGTGGGAACGCCGACGCTTTTCGTCGGCACCTCCCGCACAGTGCTCAGCCCGAGAATGATCACGCCGATGACCACCAGGGTCGCGCTGATCCCGAAAGCCCCGGCACCACTGCCTTCCGCCGTCCTGTTCGACTTAACAAGGACGCCGTAAGCACCTGTCAGGATGCCTGCAACCAGGAGGAGAAGACTTGCCACGAACCAGAACACGGCTATTCCATTTCCCTGAGCATCCGCTCAAGCTCGTCCGGGTCGCCGGTCTCGATCCAGCGTTCCCGGTGTCTCTCCGCCCCGCTGAGCCGGGGAGGCTCAGGCCGGGGCCTTCGCACGATCATGATTGCCAGGCCCGCGATCAGCGCGATGAGGCCGATGGCGGTTATGGCGATCTCTGTCATGGAGTGCCTGCTACTGCTCTTGCTGATGCAGCTTCCGCGACACCGGAATGCCCTTCTCCAGCTTGCCGCCAATGTCATCAGGGATGACGAGCAGGCCGAGCTCGATCAGGTGCATGACGGCCGTGCTGACGATCCGCCGGGTGCGCTCGGCCTGGGTCTCGGCCTGCGGGCCACCGTCCGGATGGCGGACACTGCTGACCGGGTACGGATTGCCCAGCACCTCCATGTCCGCCGCCCGCACGCCGATCTCGACCAGGTCAGCAGCCATCTCCAGGTGCGGGACGATTCCCGGTGGCTCCAGCGCCCATGGATTGCCAGCCATCTACTGCGCCCAGGGCGGCACCGGCGGCGGTGGCGGGCCGCCAGCCGGCTGGGCTTGCGGCTGCTGGCCGTTGGCGTCCCACTGGCCGGGTGCTCCCGGGGGCGCGGCCGGCGGCTGGCCCTGCTGCGGCTGCTGGGCGGGCGGTGCCGGAGGCTGGGCATAGCCCGGCGGAACCCCGTAGGGCTGCTGGCCCTGCTGCGGAGGAGGACCCTGCTGCGGCGCGGTGCCGCCATATCCGGGCTGCTGGCTCTGTCCCTGCGGGGTGAACTCGCCGAAACCGCCCTGGCCGGGCGTGGGCGGCTGCGCCCACTGCGGCGCACCAGGCACCGGCGGCTGGCCCTGCGGTTGACAGGGCGGGGGAGCGGCCTGCTGCGGTGGCGCTGCCATGGGCGGCGGGGGCTGCATGGGCGTGGGCGGCTGCATGGGCGGCGGGCCGGCTGCCGGGGCGCCGGGGTAGGCCGGCGGCGGCCCATAGCCCTGCTGTCCCTGCGCGGGCTGTGGCTGCCACGGGCCTGGGGCCTGCTGCTGGCCATAGCCTTGCGGAGGCGGTGGCTGCTGGCCGTACCCAGGCTGTGGGTAACCCTGTGGAGGGCCATATCCCGGCTGCGGGGCCTGGGCCTGCGGCTGGTAAGCCGGCCAGGTGGTGGGCGCGCCGGGCCGCGGCGGGCGGATGTCCTGCACCTTGTTGCGGTTAACGCCCTCCCACTCCTCGACCTTGAGCTTGAGCTGGACCGGCTTGCCGACCATGGCCTGCGCGATCTGCTCCTCAGGCGGGTTGGTCATGATCCAGTTCTGCGGGATGCCCATGGCCTCGAAATGGCGGAACATGATGCCCAGGGACTGCGGGCTGTCCGCGGTGATGGTCATCGGGAACCGGACCGCCGAGCGTCCGGCGTTCGGGCCGGTGGTGGTGCGGAACCGCACATCCCACTGGCCTTTGCTGCCATCTTTAGTGCGGCCCCAGGTGGAGGACTCCACCACGGCGTCATACTCGCCGGCATCGTATGTGAAGACGCTGGCATCTGCCTGGCCATAGAGCTGGGAAAAATCGTACTGGCCGATTTTAATCACCTTTTTCTGGTATCGGAGGAGGCCACTACCACCAGGTCTGTCATTGCGCGATCACCTGGCTGATCATTGTCGAGATGCTGGGCTCGGAATCGCGTCCCGTGATCGTGTACGGCAGCCGCCCCCCTACGCGGTTGCCGGTCTCGTACTGCGGGTGCGGGCCGATCATCAGGTGCCGGGTCTCATCGGGGTCGCTCCACAGGTACCCGCAGACATCGACGTAGTACGGCAGGTAGTCCTGGATGGCACCTTGCAGCAGCGGGCGCTGGCGGCCGGTGTTCTTGTACTCGTGTGTCATGGCGATCATGCACACGCCCCACAATGGCTTCACCGGGTGGCTGATCAGGTCCCGGAACTGGCGGGCCATGCTGGACACGTCGCGCAGCAGCTTGCCCCAGTGCTTCATCTCCATCTGGCTGGTGCCGGCCAGAGTATCCATTACTCTCTGTTGTATTTCGCTTACAGAATCGAGCACCAGCCCGTTGAACGGGTGCTGCCCGGAGTTAAGCCATTTGTAGGCGGCGGCTACCTGCCGGAAATCGTGCACGTTGACCCAGGCGGTGTCCCAGGTTCCGTCAGGCCATGGCGGCGCCGACATGGACGGGTCCCAGAGCTTCTTGCGGCTCGGCGTCCACCGGCTGCCGCCCTCGCAGTCGAGCACGAGGCGCGGGCCGGGCACGGTGTCACCGAGCTGCGACTTACCTGCACCTTTCGGCCCGAACACCAGGAATGACACGCCCTGCGGGACGGCGGGGGCTGGTGCGGGCTGCTGGGCCTGAGTCCAGCCGTCCTGGCGCGCCGCCTGCTGGTGGCCCAGGTAGGGCTGGGCCTCCGCGGGCTGGCCCTGCTGCCATTGCTGGTACGCCTGAGCCTGGGCCGGGTCGTAGGACGGCATGGTCACAGGGCACCAGCCAGGGCGGACTCGGCGAGGCGCACGAAATGGGGGCAGTCCCGGCGCCGGACCGGGTTGTCCGAGGCACCCAGGTGCTCGCGCATCGCCCAGTCATAGGCCAGCAGCAGCTCCAGCCTGGTCCATTGCGCGACGTCGGCCTGCCGCACCTTCACGCCTGCCAGGGCGAGGGCGTTGCAGGCGATGTCCGGCTGCAGTCCGCCGGCAGGCTCGTAGAAGGTAATCCTCACGTGAATGTCCTGGTCTCCTCGTTGACGACATTGGCCATCTCATTGACCAGGTTCAGGCCGAGCTTGCCCTCCAGGCCGTACAGCGCCAGGCCGGCGTCTCCGAACTCCTTGCGCACCGCCGCGACCTCGCCGAGCCTGGCCGGGTCATATCCGGCATCGACCGCCTTGGCAATGGCCTGGCCCAGCTCGCCCATCTCACCGCAGGCCCACAATGCCTGCCCGGCTGCGGTCGGGCACCGGTCGCGCCCGTGCTTAGCGATGATCTCACTCCACAGCTGATGCCCGAGGCTCATGTGATCTTGGCCATCCTGTCTCTTACGGTACCAAGCAAGTCCTCAGCATAATACGCGTACCCACCGCTTTGCACGAACCGCCCTGACCTCATCAGGACGCCCGGCCAGTCGCTGCCGTCATTCATCATCGGGCAGAGATCTGCGAACGGGCACGACCACCGGCAGTCGGTGATAATGGGCACTGGCCGCAGCGCGCTGCGCTGGTGCGCGTTGACCTCGGAAAGCTCACCGCCGGTGCGCTTGTACAGATCATCGAGCGCCAGCCTGGCCTGCATGATCTCTGTGCAGATCTGCAGGACCCGGGCGTATGTACTGCGCTGTTCCTCGGGGTTGTAAATGAACTCATCACGCTGGTAGTAGGGCGGCTGGGATTTTGCGGTGCGCTTGACCCGGCGCAGGGTGGTGATCATCCCGCCGATTGCCAGCGGGCCGTCCGGACCTGCCGCCAGCCGCTGGATGAGCTGGTAGAAAGGCATCTGGGTGTCCAGGCGGAGCATCTCGTGCCGCTCGAAATTGACGCTGGTCTTCCAGTCAAGGAAGAGCAGCGCGCCGTCGCGGTCCCGGCGCACCACCTGATCCAGCCGGGCCCGCAGGGACAGGCCAGGCACCCGCGGTATGGGCACGGTGACGTCTTTCTCGGTGGCCACCACCGTCAGGCCAGCGTCGGCGCCGGTCTCCGTCACCCAGTCCAGGTAGCCAGACACCATCGCCAGGGCCATGTCGAGCTCGGCGGTCAGGTCTTTCTCGAATTCCGGGGTCTTCGCGAGCTGATCCGCGTAGATCTCCCGGAGGACCAGCTCCGGATGCAGGCCGTATCCGTAATGGCCTTCCAGGGCGGCGTGGATGCGGGTGCCGAGCAGTGACGCTGATGTGACCGGCGGATCAGCGACCGACATCCCGTAGTAGTAGTGCAAGAGCCACCTCCGTGGGCACCGCGCCCAGCAGGAGATTTCAGACTGGCTAATGGAAATCATTATCAGATCCTCATCTCGCAGCCGCTGCAGCCCGCGCCGCTGCAGCCCGCGCATGACGGGCTCGGGGGAGGCCCGCCGGCTTCCGGCTTGCCGAGCTGCCACCGGACCGCTCAGTCGAGCAGGCAGGTAAGCACGATGCCGGCCGCGTCCCAGGCCAGCAGGAGCACCATCAGCAGCTCACGTGGCGTGATCACCACCTGGAATCTGAGCATCATGACGGGACGTCACCAGTGCGGGCCTCGTCCTCTCGCATCTGGGTAGCCAGCACGGTCAGCAGCATGATGGCCTCCTGCGGAGGCATGCCCTCTCGCAGCCTGTCCGCGAGGTGCTGGACCTGCTCCGCGGGCGTGCGCCGGGGCAGCGGGATCTCCCCGGAGCTCATGACCGGCCCTCCCGCACGGCCGCCGCCTGCCGCTCGATCTGGGCGATGCACTCTTCCGCCAGTGCCGGCTTACCACCGGCCAGCGCCCAGATCCACCGCTCGACCAGGCTGGCGAAAGTCTCGGGCGCCTTGTACCAGACGCCCTTGCCATGCACGGCTTCCAGGTAGCGCCGGGCCTGGCGCTGGACGGATTCCAGATCGTGCTTGACCTCACTGGCGAGGCTGGCAGCGATCACCCCCGCGGCCTCCGCGTCCGAGATCGCCCGCCCTGCGCCATCTGGTGTCAGCTCAGCCATCTGATTACATCTCCTCAAGCAACGCCGGGACCCATTCGTACTCCGCCCCGCGCACTACTCCCGGCAGGGCACCGGTACTGGCGGGCGGGAGCCCAGACTCACTGATCTTGTGGTAGCGGCCGCCACCCGGCGACGGCACGTCGAGGTGGTCTGGAGGCGGCCATTCGTGCCAGTCAGTATCAGCTACCCGGTCACCCGGGAAAGGTCCGCCGGTGGTCCTGACGATGTATCGCTCAGTGCTCATTCACGGTCCTCAATGACTGCTCGTACCGGATCAGGTATTCATGCTGGAATTTGCACATCCGTGCATCAGCCAGTGCATGGTGCTCAGGCCCTGTCCATGGCGGGATGCCTATCTTGCCTGTGCTCAGGTCCGGGTCGCCCAGCCGGACAGCCTCCTGGTAGACGTCAAACGTCTGCATCGGGATATGCGGTGGCCTCTTGACCATCGGCCCCCAGAGCTGGCTCAGCGCGACGTGGTCATAGGCCGGGTACCAGCCCCACAGCTCATTAAACGGCTCGGGCTGCTCACCGGTCAGAGCCACCTCGTTAGCCGGGCAGGTACTGTGCTCCTGGCTGGGCAGCAGGCAGTCAGCGGCATGACCCTCGCCGCGGAACTGGATGAATTCGCGCACAGCGGCGGCCATATCACGAAGGGAGACGATCTTATCCGCATCGGGATGAGACCAATTCCAGGCCAGGTGCCTGGTCTCCATGCTGCCGGACACCAGCGCGACGGGCAGGTGCGGCACGACATTGGCGTTCAGCCATTCGTGCTGCCGGATACGCTCCAGCGGGGTATCCCGGTTGATCAGGTACAGCTCCCGGCCGTCCTCGGTGGCCATGCCCACGGAGATTAGCTCGATAGTCCGCCCATCCTCCAGGAATTCCCAATCATGGTAGAGCCTCAATGGTCATTCCCCGTCCTTTGCCGCTGAGCGCTCTCCGGGGCTGTAGCTCAGGGGCCCTCCGCCACTCCTGGACCGCGTGCTGGCCGCTGAGGCGCTCCTCCACACGGACTGAGTCCCGCCAGAGGTGGCTGAATAGTCCAGGGCAGCGGCGGCCGGGATGCCCATGGCATCTGCCGTGGCCGCCGAGTCGATGTTCGCGCCGAGGAAGGTGATCCCCCATCCGTAGGTCTCCCGCTGCTGCGTGAGCAATTCGTTGACCATGGGCAGGGACCACTCCCTGCTCCAGTTGTTCTCCCCGTCGGTGACGATCACGTAGATCACCGTGCCAGGACGCTCATGCTCGGGCATGGCCGCGAGCTTCACGCCCTCCCGGGTGGCGGTGATCCCGATCGCGTCGTACAGCGGCGTGTTCCCGCGCGGGTCCAGGACGTACTCAGGGACGTCACCGATAGGCGCGAAGTCAGCCGTCTGCTCGATCTGGGTGATCATCTCCCCCATCCGCTGGCTGTGTCCTGGCAGCATGGCCTCAGGGTCAGGCCATGCATCGAACTGGCAGAGCGAAAGCGTGGCCTTTCCTGGCAGAGCCGCCTGCTCGCGGATGTAGCGCCGGACTCCCTCCTCGGTCTCCTGCCTGATCTTCTTCATGCTGGCGGTGCGGTCCACCAGCAGGATGTAGTGGGTGTATTCGGGATTAGTCACTGACTTCCGTGCCTTTCTGGATGTCCCCCTGGATCAGCCAGCGCAGCAGCTCCTTGTCCCGGGTCACGCTCGCCGCGCGCTCTTCCTTCTCGCCTCCCAGCTTGTACAGCCTTTCCTCGACCGTCCCCGGGGTGATGGAGTAGATGATCCGGATGCTGTCGTGAACCTGGCTGCCGATCCGGTCGACGCGGCCGATCTTCTGCTCGCGGGCCAGCAGTGACGGCTCGGGCTGCATGAAGAAGATCGTGCTGCTCGCGGTCAGCGTGATCGACTCAGCGCCCGCGCTGGTGATGAAGATCACCCGGCGCTCACCGCGCTGGAAGATCTCTTTCGCCTCTTCCTTGGATTCCGCGCTCATCCCGCCGATGATCTTGCAGTGGGTGATCCTCTTCTCATCCAGCTTCCGCTCAGCCAGCGCGATCAGCCGCGGGCTGTTGGCCGCCACCACCAGCGGGCCCGGGTTGTCCTCCAGGAAATCCAGCAGGTCGTCCACCTTGCTGGAGGGCAGCACCAGGTCGACGCGCTCGGCGGGGAACCCGTCCGGCCCCTCGATCTCGGTGACGGCGATCATGGAGGCGGCCAGCTGGCACAGCCGGCCGAACTTCTCCAGCGAGTTCTGCGGCACTAGCAGGTCGGCGGTGTCCTCCAGCAGTGCCAGGGAGTCCTTCTTCAGCTGCCCGTACATCCGCTTCTGGGCCGGGGACATCGGCGGGTAGCGGAACACCGGCGGCATCCGCTCCGGCAGCCAGGGCAGGGCGACCGCACGCGGGATGCGCCGCATCATCGGCTGGTAGGCGGCGTGGAAAGCGGGCGCGGTGTCCGGCCGGATGTCCAGGACGATGGTGCCCTTGCCGCCCCAGCCGTGCGTCTTGACCGCGAACAGGTCAAGGTAGCGGGACCGGCTCGGGGCCGAGGCCGGGTCCAGGGCATGCATCACCGGCCACAGGTTCCCGATGTTGTCAGCGATCGGCGTGCCGGTCACCGGCCAGCGGTACTGCGCACTCTGCATGAGCCACCACACAGCGCGAGTCTGCTGTGACCGTGCGTCACCAAGTCTGTGGGCTTCATCAGCCACCACAGTTCTCCACGCGATCTGGTTGAGCTCTTTCTCGTGCACCTGGCAGCGCGATGCCGTGATGGCGTCGTCGATGCCACCGCACGCCACACAGCGGGTGAACCGCACCCCGGGGTAGGCGGCCAGTCTGGAGTGCATGCGAACTCCGGCCCAGCTAGAAACCATTACAGGACACGTACATCTCAGCAAGCTCAAGCCATCCCGGTATTGCTGCCTGCTCAATTGCGAGATTGCATCTGTTGCAGAGGATAGATCTGATACATTTACCGCAGCTGACCGGTCCTGGGCAGCATGCCCAGTCGTGGTCGATGACGAGTCTTTTTGCCGAAGGACAGAGCCGGCAATGTCCTTCCTGGTATCTGAGCATTTCATCATACTGCTCAACTGTGATGTTGAAATTTCTCCGCAGATGGGATGCTCGTGCTGATTTTTTTCTCCGCTCCTTGTTGGCCTCATACCATGCAAGACTGCTGTCGCGTTGTCTCTGGGCGTACTCTGGGTTTCGCTGCCGGAGTTCTCGTTCATACCCATTCCGGTCTTCGTTCTTATGAATTGTCCGTGAATTGGGCATTTCAGCTGATCCTCCGCAGCTTCCGCAATTTGCTTCTTACGTGCCGCCGCGCCACCGTCGATGACACGCACGGGCACCTCTGGCGCCCAGGTGGCGAACTCACGTTGCCAGTTGAACTTGGCCGCGTCCGTACAGATCACCAGGGCCGGGTACGGATCCTGCCCGCGGGCCGCGAGCAGCTGCAGGGCGCGGATCACCTGCGGGGTCTTGCCGTTGCCCTGATCGTCGTTCAGCGCCCCGCGGCGGACGTAAGCCAGGTATATCGCGCCGCCACGCTGAGGTGGGTACAGCGCGCGGGGGCTGCCGTCCGGCAGTGGCACGCTGGCCGCGTCGAACTTGGCGAGCAGTTCACGGTCTTCCGGCGTGCCACCGCTGTCGTCGATCAGCTGGCGCAGCTGCCAGGCGTACTCAACGCCCCGGTAGGCCTGCCAGGCCCAGGCGGTGAGCTGCGGCCCGATCAGCAGCTCCTGGCCGGAGAACAGCATCATCAAGGTGACGTAGCCGGCCCAGGACAGCGGGGCACGCCACACGCCACGTCCGCCGTAGGCTGATTTGTCGTAATTGCAGCCGGGGAGTTGCTGCGTAAGATGATTTTCCACGTCACTGGTGCCTATTTCCATCGTGCCACGCTCGGCACCCATCTCAGCCCACGCCATGGCGCACCACCCCATAATTAACCCTGATCCTCAGCGGGATGTTATTGCTGTTGTGAAGTTTCGCGTGTGCAAGTGCATAATCAGCATCCAGCCTGAGGGTTCTCCTGCCATTCAGCGCGCATCGTATGCAGATCGCCTTACCGGGTTCTGGATACGGATAAATTCCGAAGATCATGAGCAGCCTGCGCACAGTCCCGGTCATGGCCTCTTCCAGGGACAGCAGGTCATCGCCATCGCGCAGGGTGCCGGCGATGCCCTCGTGCGGCTGCGGATACTTACCCATCTCTGCTCACTCCCAGGAAGAGGACATCAGCGGCCCGGACCTGGCCGTCCGGCTCATCTATTAGCCCGGCGGTGCGCAGCATCCCCAGGTAGGTGCTGAACGTCCCTCCCGAGCCTGATATGGCGGAGCGCTCAGCCAGCTCCTGGCGGCTGATGCTACTGGGATGCCATTCGATCAGGGTGTCGAGCATGCGCCGCGCCCCGGCGGTGAGCCGGCCGCGCCACAGCTCACGCAGTTCACCGGGAGTGGCCGGGTGGGGCGGGGCTGTGCCCAGCGCGCTGAACCCGGCCCCGGTGATGGCCAGCAGGGCACCGTCCTCGGTCACGTAGCCACGTGATTTCAGCATGCTGAGGTAGGTGGAGAACGTCCCGCCGGTCCGCTTGACCCTGGCGAGGGCGCCCACCTGCGCGCGGGTCAGCGGCATCGGGTGCAGGCTGGCGATGGCCTCCAGCATCCGGCGCTGGCGATGGCGTCGATCATCTGGCTCTGTGCCTGATCAATGGTGCCCGCTGCCAGCCGGAGGGCTTCCTGCGCCTCGCCGGTGAGCACGGGCACCATCACCGGATCCGGCGCGGGGGCAGCCGCCAGCTGTGCTTCGAGGGCCTTGACCCGGCGCTTCAGCTCGCGCGGGTCATCCGCCTTCGCGCGCTCGATGGCGGCGGTCATCCTGGCGGTGATCGAGCCCAGGTCGACGTCGGCCATGGACCGGGGCTCCGCAGCGCGGTCAGCGCGCCTGCGCGTTGGTGAGGAGTCGAATGTCCGCGCCCGGCGGATCTGGGTGCGCTCCAGCACATCCAGCTCAGGGACCCACCACCAGCACTCACCGGTGGCCAGGCCCGCCAGGCTGGCCTTGACGGCCCTGGCGGCTTCCGGGTCGGCGTGGCCGCGGACCCAGTCGTCGATCGCCTCCCGGTCCTGGTAGCCGATGAGCCGCATGATGCCCAGGCCCTCCACCTGGCTCATCACGTCCTTGTTCAGGACGGCTGGGCGCTGGGTGGACAGGGTGATCCCGACCCCGTTGTTGCGGCCGCGGCGCACGATGTTCTCTGTCACACCCAGCAGCGGCGCGTCTCCCGGGGAAGGCTTCTGCGGGCAGAATAGATCGGCCTCCTCGAGCAGGACGTGCACGAGATCGCTGTTGTGCCGGTAGAGGTGGTCCAGGAAGTCACAGGCGAACTCGCGCTCCGCGGCCCGGGACCCGAGGCGCTTCATGTCGATGATCATCGACAGGTCCTCGTCGATGATCAGGCCGGCGAGGGCGGCCCCGCTGCCGCGGTCGATGGGCACGTCCCCGTGGTCGCCGCCGAAGACGGGCACGGGCAGCCCGCCGGGGCCGCCGTCCGCGCCGGAGCGCAGCCCCCACATGACGCCCATCGGGTCGAGCACCGCGAACTTCACCTTCGTGCGCCACAGCTCCTCGGCCAGCACCCGGCCGAGGTAGCTCTTGCCTGAGCCCCGCTTGCCCATGAACGCGAAGGCACCGCCGGCGAAGTAGTCGGGGTCCGGCGTGAACCCGGGCGCGATGAGCAGGCGTGCCGCGCCTTTAGCGGCGGGCACTGGCGTCATCCTGCCCGTCCTGGGGCGGCAGGCCATCGCTGTCCACGTGGTCACCGTGATTAAAGCAGGCCAGCATGGTGCTGCCGTCGTCATTGATCACCAGGTGGAATCTCTCGCCGCTGCATTCGGCGCACTGAATTATCATGATCATTCTCCTGATCCTGATCCTGCCGCAGATGCCACGGTAGCACGCTGGGCGCCCGTCAGCAGCCGGTGCTTCAGCATGTACGCGCACAAATGCTGCGAGGCGGCAATGGCGTCCTTGTGCCCGGCCGGGTACCAGCCAAGGGCTTTCAGGATGGCCGGCGTGGCGACAAGCCGGTCGGCTGGCTGGGCCGGTGGCAGGAGCCGGGCACCCCAGAGCGCCATCAGCCTGGTGACCCCGGTCATCTCGATGGCCCAGTGTGCCTCGGCGCTTTTCTTGTGGGTGTCCGGGAAGATGGTGAACTGCTCGTATCCGAGGGACAGGCCCGGCCCGCAGGCGCTGGCGATGGCGATCAGCCGGGCGCCCATCTCCAGGAGGTTGCCCTCGGCCCAGCGGAAGTCGTCGCGGCCGGGAGAAATCCACGCCAGGCCGGTGTGGCCGCCTTTCTGGCTGCCCGGCGTCATGGTGCCACCAGGGTCCACCCAGAGAATGGTGGTCACTCCGTGGCCCTCTCGAACACGTACCCACCCTGAGCCGCGGCCTTGCAGGCATTGCTGGTGAGCAGATCCCACATCACCTCGCGGGCCTCCGCGGAATCCTTGTCACCGCAGATGCCGACGGCGACATCACGGCCGAGCAGGCGGTATTTACAGAACCGGTAATGAACACGCCCGGTAAAAATGCGAGCGGGTGCGAGCGGATCTGCCCAGGGAACTGCGGAAGACTCGGCAATATCCAGGCCGTGCGCCAGCCCGCTCTCGCTGACTGTGATGTCATCACGGCCCTTCAGCGGCCCGTCGGCGAACACCGGGATGATCATGCCAGCACCCAGCGCCGGGCACCGGCATCCCACCGGGCCTCACCCGGCAGCGAGTGCAGCCGGTTCAGGTCAAAGGCGGCGCCAGGCTCGTCCGGTGAGCACCTGACCCAGCCGTCACTGGTGAGTTTTGAGTACCAGCCGAACTCGTCGCACTCGGCGTGGCCCGGCCAGCGCCCGGTCCAGATGTCACGGCCATGATCATGGTCACGCGGGCAGCTGAGCCGCTGGTAGCCGGTCTGCAGGCAGATGGCGGTGTCACAGCCAGTGCTGTGCGGGGTTCCCGGCTGCGCGCCGCAGTCCTGGCAGGATGGCCTGATCATCCTGCCGTCACATCCCTCCAGTTTGCCTGAGCCATGATGCCGGGGTTCAGGTTCCGGGGCTGGCACCTGAACGACCGCGCCATGACAACGGCCCCGTTCACCCGGCCACCACGATCAGGTCCGGCGCGCCGGGCTGGAAATACTCCCGGGTGAAGTACTCTATGGCCGCATCCCTGCTGGTATACCCGGCCAGCAGCATGGGCCCCAGCTTTGCATCAGCCAGCCAGCGGTCAACGTTGGCCTCGGCGATCTGCCGGGCCCGCTCCCGGGTCATGTCCACGAATATGCGCTCACCTATCTGCGGCTGATAACCCTGGTCCGGGCGGTCTGTACGCCAGTTCACGTGGGTGGCCGCCTTACCGGAGCGCAGGGCGATCACGAACGGGGTGATCCCGTCCCGTGAGTTCCAGATTTTTTCCTCCTCAGTGCCGTCATCTGCGTGGTAGGTGAGGAGGCAGAAGGCCTCGGCGTGCTGATATGTCATAGCTCACCGCGTTTCCGGGATTCCCGGAGCAATGCTGCTTGACGAATATTTTCTTTTTGCCGACCACACTTGCATCCAGGCTCACATATCTTTCCAGTTCTCTGATGACGTTTGCAACTACAGCCAGGAGGACACTTATATGATCCTGACATAGTTAATTCTTCTTCCATCGATCCGTCATTATACTTCCCGCCCATGATACTGGAACCAAATAAGATGATTTATCGTTAAGTATTCTTACAGCTGTGCGCAGCGCCTCCTCGGCGTGCTCGCGAGGCACCTCGAGGATTACCTCGTCGTGCACGGTAAGGCGCATGGACGGCCCGAACCCGGCATTGTCCAGGTCAATGAGCCCACGCTTCATGATCTCGGCGGCGTGGCCCTGAATCTTGTAATTAAGCCCGGCATAACTTTTTCCGGGGTCAGTGTAAAGGCGGCGCCCGGTCGGGGTGTAGACACACCCGCGGCCACCACCTCGCTCAGCATCCCGGGCGCTGCGGATGATCTGGGCCATCAGATTGCCAATGCCTGGATATAGATGCTTAAAAGCAGTATGCACTGGAAGCATCTGGTGCACCGGGACACCAGCGGTTAGTGCCATTGTTTCTACGCCACTCCCGTACACGACTCCATACGTTGCATTTTTTGTTACCTGGCGCCTGATGTCTTTTTTACTAATACTCTCCGGACTAACCCCGAAAATCTGCCCGGCCATCAGCCGGAAGAAGTCCGGACCCCCGGCGTCGGCGATCCGGAACATCTCTATCATGGCCTGATCCCGGCTGAAGTGGGCAGCCAGCCGGGCCTCAATCTGGTCGGCGTCAATGGAGATGAAGACATGGCCTGGGCGCGGGATGAATGATCCGCGGATAACAGGCTCATCGCGGTCCAGGGTCTGCAAAGGAGGGTCTGTTATTGACATTCTCGAGGTGCGTGCCTTACATGTCCATATCTGTGCATGAATAACGCCATTACTGTCGGCCATCGCCAGGAACTTCTCCAGGTGGCGGCCGATGATATCCCCGGTCTTGCGGGCGGTGACGATGGTCTTTATCAGCGCGGCGTGCTGCGGATACATGGTGGCATAAAGGCGCAGGGTGTCCTTGCCGATGGACGGCTTCCCGCCATCGGTCCACATCATGGTCGGGATGCCGGCCCGGTTCAGCGCGTGGCCGACCTGCTCGTTGCTGCCGACGCTAGTAATGCCGTGGTGACGTTTCAGCCAGTCCATGGCCTGCCCGCGCCAGGCGCTCATCTGGTCAATTGTCTTGCTGATGTACGGGATGTCCAGGAGCATTCCCGCGGTCATCATGCCCGCGCAGATCCGGGCAGCCGCCCGCTCGAGGTCGTAGGGGTGCCGGAAGCTGGTGAACACCTCCGGGGACTGGCGGGCCCAGGTGTGGCAGGCAAGCACCGGGTCCAGGGCGGCGTAGTAAACGTAGGGCTCAAAATCCAGCGGCACCGTGCCCCAGGTCCAGTTCTGCGCGATCATCGCGTCGTGCAGGATGCGCTCGCCGGCCAGGGCGCGCGGGTCAATGTCGAGAGCAGCCCGTGGCTTGAGGCCAGCCGGCTTGAGGGAGTCTTTCAGGTGATTCATCAGCAGGGAGTCATCGGTAACCTCCCAGCGCGGCGCCATGTCCTCCTGGATGGACAGCACCCGGGTGTCATATGGGCTGTTGCCGGTCTTTATCCCTGAGGCCAGGGCGAAACGATGGTCTCCAGGCACGTCTGGGCAGTAAACATACTCAGATATTCCGGCATTTTCTACCGACTTTACTGTCCAAAGCAGATCCGGGTCTTTTGTGATTGTTACGTCGTAGAATACAGCGCCTGGCCTGAACCCGCCACTAGAAGTGCTTTTACTAAATCCTGTACATGCCCATCCACCACGGGCTGCGTTGGCTTTCAGCCATTCTGCATACTCGGGATCGGAAGTGCACAGAATTCTTGAATGACGAAATGGAGACGCAGACCCGTCGAGCAGATGCCACCCTTCAATGAATGAAGCTATGTAGTTAGGATCGGCATCATCAGGTGGAAGAACCTTGTAGTCTATCTCGCTCTTACACCTGCACCAGGGGTCCGGGTGTGAGCTAGCGGGGTATGACACTCTGCTGAAAAGATCAGCAAATTTCTCCTTCCACCCGCACAATCTTATCTGATATGCGTAAACTCCGTGCCTAATGAAGCATTGCGGTGAATAACTGCTATGCGATCCATCAGCAAATATAAGGCCATGGATAAATGCGCTTGAGGCTGTGTCTGGGATTACCGGTGCATAGACCGACGTAATTTTATCTCCAGGAACAATATCAGCAGCATAATGCATGCCAGCTTTTGGAAGGTCCCTTAGACTACTGCCTCCAAGCTCCCAGCGGTGATTTTCAGTGCAAACTACTTCATGAGAGACACAACTTCGACGTCCCTTTGGCTTCAGCACTATGCGCAGCATGCGCGCACGTCCGTACCGGTGTACTGCTGACTCAACCCACGTTCCGTTGCCACTCAGCAGCCGTGTTTTGTCGCCAGTCTCCCATAGATCACGCAGGGTACGGATTCCGGACTTAGTGATAACTTCCGTGCTTCCAGTCAGGCAGTTGTGCATTACCAGGCCACGGTCATAGTCCCGGATGATCTCCTTCAGGCCGCCGCCCCAGGAATGGGCGGGCGCCGCCCACCCGGTGCGCATGTCCCCGACCTGGATCATGCGGCATTTGTCTTTATGTGGGTTCAAACCAGAAGACTCCGTATCAACGCCAAGTGGAGTCTCCCGCCGTTCAGCCGCCCACCGCTTGCATTCCGTCAGGTCATCGACGGACTGGACATGGCGCAGTGAGACGCCGTTCAGGGCGTTGCGGGTGCGGATCATGGTCTGCTGGGCTCATCCAGTTTTCGGAAGTTCTGGATGACGAATACGCCACTCGTGTTTACCGTCTTCGGACATGACCCATACTGCCTGTGCCAATGTGCTTTCCAGGCCGTGCATCTGTGAAGAAAGCCCGATAATACTCAGTTTAGACAGAGAATCCATCAGGTTTGGCGCTCCGGTCACCTCTATAGGGATAACTGAATTATGGCCTGGGGACCAGAATATGATCCAGAGTTCTTGTTCCACGCGATGCTCATAGAGTTCAATATCGCCAAGGCCGGGTGTTCCGTAGTCGTCTGCATGATTCCAGCCAGCTTCTGACATTGACTTATCATCCCAGTCAGCAGGAAGCGGGTCCGGAACCTTGGACCATGTGCCGTTATACCGCCAGATTTCCGTGTTCAAAATTCCTCCTTAGTGTCTTCCCTATTTACGGATCACGGCACATCGCATCCCCGCCCGGCGCGTGTGCACCACGGGCAGATGCAGAGGTAATTCCAGGGCCCCGCCTCCAGGTCCGGGATGTGCGGGATGCCCTGGCTGCGGTCATGCGGGTGCTCATGGCCGCCGAACATCGTCCCGCACAGCGGGCAGGGCAGCCAGAAGTAGCCGTGGCACTGCGCATATGCCTCCGCCGCACTGCGCGAGGCGGCGACGGCCGGATCGGTGACGTCGATCAGCGGCGGAAGCAGGCCGGCGCTCATGCCGGGCCCTCACTGGCGGCCGGGTACCACAGGCTATCGCCACCCTGGATCCACCAGCGGTCATCCAGGCCGTGCACCCAGTCCCTGCCCGCGGAATCAGCATGCAGGTAGCCGTCCGGCCTGGTGCGCCGGCCATCCGGGTGATCCCCGGGGCTGATGACGGCCACGTCCGGCGCCTGCGCCGCGCGCTCGATGGCGGCCTGCCGGGCGCCGCCGTTGCTGCCGGCCGGGCACCACGGGGTCCCCCAGTCCGGCTGGGCGATCCCCCATCCTGACTGGGCGCGATACCGCCGGTCCCTGTGGGAGTAGAGCAGGCCGGTGCGGTAAACGCCCAGCGGATAGGAGCCGCAGAGCGGGCAGGTTGCCGCCCTCACAGTGGTGCTGCCGGTTCCGCCGCCGCCGCCACGGAAAAAAGTGGTGCTGCCGCCCTCGTCATACCAGTACGCGGCGTTCCCCAGGATTATGGGCGGTATCCCCTGCAGCTGGAGGAACCTCTTCCTCACCTCTTTCATGAAGTACGGATCCGGATCCGGATCCGGATCCGGCTGGACTACCACAGCCATCTGCGGATCGCCCGCCAGCGGGTATTCCTGCGCGATGGCCCGGCGCCCGGCGGCAGCCACCAGGTCATTGAGCGGGGTATCCCTGATGTCCTTTTCCATCTGGGCGTAGTCAGTGTGCAAGGGCAGGATGGCAGCAGCGGCCTCACGCTGCGCCCGGACGGCCCTGGACCTGGCCTTTGCCGCCCGGACTGCCCGGTAGGTATTCAGTACTGTCCAGATGAGGGCCAGGATCTGGAAAACGAGCATCCACACCGCGCATCACCTGGCCTGCGCCGGCCGGGCCAGTTCCCGCACCACTAGCGGGCAGTCATGCGGGTCCACCAGATGATCGTGGCATCTCTCGCAGAGCAGCCCGTGCAGGGTCCCGCTGAAGGCGGTCCCCTTAGCACCGTGATGCATGCACAGGGCCGCCTCCTCGCGGTGCTCATGCCGGCACATGCCCTCGTACCAGCCATCTGCCGGGCATGTGCACACGGCATCCTCCATGGTGCCGCGTGCCGTGCAGGTGCTCACCCGATCCTCTCGACCGGTTTCGGGGCCTTCGCGAACGCGGCGAAGCCGTCGTCCTTCCCCGCGGCGGCCCGGATCAGCTCCCTGACCGGCTCGGTGACCCCCTTGCTGGTCACCTTGTCCTTGCGGTGGTGCGCGGTGGAAGCCCGCGCCACGATGGACTCCGGGTCCTGGGCCTGGTCGAAGGTGTGCCTGACCTGCTCAATCAGCACGGTCTCGTCATCAGCGAGGTCCTGCGGCCAGGGCGGGCTGCACACCGGCCCCTGCGGCAGCGGGGCGCTCATGCACGGGACGGCATCGTCGGGCAGGCCCTCGACAGTGGCCGGCTCGCCCTTGAAGGCACACGGGCCGGCGGCCTTGTGGTAGACGGTGCTGTGCCCGGCCCGGTGCAGCAGGTACCCGCCGCTGCCCAGCCGGTACAGGTGCATGCTCAGCCAGCGGGCCCGGCCTGGGCGCCTCGTGCTGACCTGGGCGATCAGCTCGCCTTCCCACTCATAGGACTGGTGGGAGTCCTCCACGCGGTGCAACGGCACGGCTAGTACCCCTAACCCTTGATCTTGACCTGGCCTCAGCAGCGAGAATACCAGCGCGGGCGGCCGATAGCGGCTACCATGGGCGCGAGGATGAGATCAAGATCAGGAAGATGGTGGGGAACTGTGCCCGTGTACCAGGACATCTGCGATCCCGCGACGGGTAAAACCCGGCTGCTGATCGCGCAGTGCACGACCTGTCTCCTGCGCCCCGGCAACCCGGTGTGGCTGCAGCCAGGGGCGCTGCGGGAAATCATTACCGCCAATCTGCGGGAAGGCAGCCACGGCCTCGTCTGCCATGACACGCTAGCCTACGGCCGGTACCCGGACGCCGGGCCCGCGCTGTGCCGCGGATTCTATGACCGGTACGGGCAGCGCAATAACTTCATCCGGGTCATGGGCCGGATTGGCGGCTTCCTCGAGGTGGCGCCGCCGGAGGACCGCGCATGATCATCCTGGACGGGTGCTGCTGCGCGGGCGGGATGACCCGCGGATATGTCCTGGCCGGTCACGAGGTGCACGGCGTGGACAGGAGCGCGCAGCCGAACTACATGCGCTCGGGCGCTGCATCCTTCACCCAGGCCGACATCCTCGATGTGCTGGCTGACCGCACATTCCTGGGGTGGTTTGATTTCATCTCGGTCAGCCCGCCGTGCCAGTGGGGCAGCACGATGTCGGCCTGCCGTCCTGGCCTGGCAGCCAGGTACCCGAACCTGGTGAGCCCGGTGCGGGATCTGCTGGAGGCCAGCGGCAGGCCCTGGGTGATCGAGCAGCCCGAGCGCCCCGGGCGCCTGGCCCTGCGTGATCCGGTCACCCTGTGCGCCTGGACCATGGGCCGTGAGCTGTACCGGCACCGGCTGTTCGAGGCCGGCGGCGGTTTCCGGCTGGCCGCGCCGCCGCCGCACCGCGCGCACACGGTGCCCGCGTCCCGGGCCGGCCACTGGGTGCCGGGGACCATCATGTCGGTGGCCGGGCACATCGCGCCGGTCGCGCTGGCCCGCACGGTCATGGAGATGGGCTGGTCCACCCGCGAGGAGCTGGCCGAGGCCGTGCCACCGTATATGGCCGAGTGGGTCGGGCGCCAGCTCAGCTGGGAGATCAAATAATGGCCGCCATCACGGAATTCAAGGGCAGGTACAGCTTCCTGTCCAATTTCCACGGTGCCCCTGTCTGGTACCGGGGCCAGCTGTGGCCGGATAACGAGCACCTGTTCCAGGCCTTCAAATCCCACGACTCCGCACAGCAGGAATGGGTCCGCCAGGCCGCCACGCCCTATGAGGCGAAAAGCCGCGGCCGGAAAGTGGCGAAGCGCCCGGACTGGGATCAGGTGAGAAAGCCCTGGATGCTCGAAATCCAGCTGCTCAAGTACACCCAGCACCTGGATCTGCGAGAGCTGCTGATAGCCACCGGCAATGTCACCTTGATCGAGGGCAATGCCTGGAGGGATGATTTCTGGGGCTGCGTGCCAGTAGCCAGCCGCCGGAGCGGGGCACTGCTGCCCGCCTGGGGTGATCACCAGGAGTGGACCGGGCGCAACTGGCTCGGCCGGATCCTGATGATGACCCGGGATGTGCTGTCGCCATGACCGCGTGGCGGGCAGCGCTCACCGCTGTCATATCGGTCATGGCCTATCGCCGGGCGGCGCGCTGGCTGGATGCGCCGTCGCAGCGGGACATGGCCGCAGGCAGCCGCCTTGACGAGCTGGCGGGGCAGGTCACTGAGATCAGCCTGGCCTGTGCCCTCATGGAGGACAAGATAGGCCTGCTTGACGAGGACTCCGCATCCTGGGAGCACGTGAACAACGCTTTCACCGGGCTGGCTGAGCAGGTCACGGACGAGCTCGGGTGGGATATCGGCAACCTGGAACGGCGCCTGGGCCTGCTGGACTTCTGGAAGGCGGACCGGCATCACGGCCACGCTGACCTGAAAGACCGCCTCGAGGCTGTCGAGCGCTGCCTGGGCAGGCAGCCGTGAAGACGGCCTGCACCGTATGGCAGATGTTCCAGGCCCGCTGCCTGCTCTGTGACTGGATGGGCGAGATCTGGGGCTGGCCGGACCACAGGGCGGCGGCTGATGACGCCCGTGAGCATCGCCGCAGTCCTGAGCATCAGCACATGCTGACCGGACGGCGGCAGCCATGACCGCCAGCCTCGCGGACCTGACCGCTGACCAGCGGGCCGCGCTCGATGCCATCACGTCCTGGCATCGCGGCGGCGGCCGCCAGCCGATGATCCTCGGTGGCTTGGCCGGCTCGGGAAAGACGTCCCTGGCCGGGCTGCTGCCGCAGGTACTGCCGGGCGTGCGCATCGCGTTCTGCGCCTACACCGGCAAGGCCGCCTCGGTGCTGTCGCGCAGCCTCCCGGACGGCATCCAGGCGTCCACCGTGCACCGGCTGCTCTACCGGCCGGCCGCCACCGCAGTCTGCCTGTCCTCCGGGATGACCTGCCCGGCCGGGCGCCGGTGCGCCGCGCACCTGCGGCGGGCCATGGCATGCCGGGTGCGCGAGCGGGTGGCCTGGGTCCGCAAAGAGAATCCGCTGGCCGGGTCCGGGCTGGTGGTCAATGACGAGGCGTCAATGACCACGCAGGAGGCGTGGGAGGACCTCACCCGGCACGGCGTGCCGGTGCTGGCCATCGGCGATCACGGCCAGCTGCCCCCGGTGAAGTCCTCTTTCAGCCTGATGAAGGACCCGCACCTGCGGCTGGAGCAGGTGCACCGGCAGCGGGCCGGCGACCCGATCCTGGTCATGGCGGCGCTGGCCCGCCGGGACGGGCGCATCCCGCACGGCAGGTACGGCCCGCTGGCGGTGAAGTACACCCCGGAGCAGGCCGCGGCCGCCCGGGTGGCACCGGACTGCGAGGCCGGGGACCTGATGATCTGCGCCCGCAACGCCACCCGGGCCCGGCAGAACTCGGCGCTGCGCGCCCAGCGCGGCCGCAGCGGGCCGCCGCAGGCCGGCGACATCGTGATCTGCCTGCGCAACGACTGGGGTGAGGGGCTGCTGAACGGGGAGCGCGGCCTGGTGCTGGACGCGGGGGACGTGCAGCAGCGGGACGGGCACGAGGTCATCCGCATCGAGGTGCAGCTTGGCAAGGACCGGGTGTGGGAGGGCATCGCGCTGGCGGAGCAGTTCGGCTCGGAGGGCCCGTGCCCAGTGCATCCCGGGTGATCGTCACCGAGGAGCGGCTGCCCGGCACCGACCACCGCCGCTGGCTGTACACGGCGGTCACCCGGGCCGAGCGCGAGCTGGTGGTGATCGGGTGAGCGCCGTGACCCGGGTGGTGCACTGCCAGCGCGAGCCCTATGACATCTACATCGGCCGTGGCGGCCCGTGGGGCAATCCGTATGTCATCGGCCCGGACGGTGACCGGGACACCGTCATCAGGAAATATGAGGCTCATCTCCTGGGCAGGCCGGATCTGCTGGACGCCCTGCCGCAGCTGCGGGGGAGGACGCTGGGGTGCTGGTGCGCCCCGCTGCCCTGCCATGGCGATGTGCTGCGGCGTCACGCCGATGGCGCCTCCACCGCCCCCGCCTGCACGCACCTGCCGTTCGATGATGACGCCATGCCGCACATCCGCGAGCTCGGCGGCTTCGGCGCGGCCGCGCTGCGCTACCAGGCGCTGGGCTACGCGGTGCTGCCGCTCACGCGGGGGGCCAAGCGCCCGCACCGGATGCTGGGCGACTCCGGCGGGGTGCACTGGGCGAGCACGGACCCGGCTGCCGCCTGGTGGGCCTGGCGGAAAGACCCGGCCGCGAACATTGGCATCGCCACAGGGCAGGCATCGCAATTGCTGGCCGTGGACCTGGACGTCAAGCACGGCCAGAATGGGCCGGGCGAGTTTGACCGGTTCCTGTGCTCCGGCTGGGCAGCCCCGGCGGACCTTTTCCCGCTGCAGACCGCGCCTGTCGTGCTCACCCCGTCGGGCGGCAAGCACATCTGGCTGCGCATCCCGCGCAGGCGCATCATGATCACTGGATCACAGACCTGGCCAGAAGACCGGCTCATCGCCTGGGCGCTGGGCCAGCACTGGGGCGCCGGGGACCGCGTGCTGGTCTCCGGGGCGTGCCCGCGCGGGGCTGATGCCATCGCGGAGCGGATCTGGGAGTCGTGGGGCGGCGAGGTGGAACGCCACCCGGCCCGGTGGGATCTTCACGGCAAGCCAGCCGGGTACCACCGCAACGCGGAGATGGCGGCATCAGGGCCTGATGTGTGCCTGGCCTTCCACCACAACCGGAGCCCGGGGGCGGCGCACGCGATCGGCCGCGCCCGCCAGTATGGCGTCCCGGTGCTGGTCTATGCACTGCCGCAGGAAGGCCCGTATCCCGCGCCGTTCACCTTCCCCGTAGTGCCCGAGCGGCCCGGCATCCTGCCCGGCGTGGATGTGAAAGGTGATGGCGGCCTCGTCGTCGCGCCGCCGTCCATGGCCATGATCAGCGGGCTGGCCCGGCCCGATGAGCCGGGTGGGTCGCCGCCAGTGCCCGTGCCATACTCCTGGCTGGGATGCCCGTGCCAGGCGCCGCCTGCCCCGTCATGGATACCGCAGTGGCTGGCCAGCGCACCATCCGCCCCGGGGGGCGGCTCTGCAGCGCTGGCGGCCGCCACGGACCCTGACCTTGACCAGCTGACCCGGACGGGCATCCCGCGCGGCCAGCGTAACTCGGTCCTGTACCGGCTGGCGTGCTCGAGGATGCGGGCTCATCACGGGAATACCGCGGCGGTGCTGGAGGACCTGAGAGCCGTCTGGCAGGCCGGCGACACGGACGGGCTGGGCTGGGGTGAGGTGCTCGTGATAGCGGAGAGCGCGCGGAAGTTCATCGGGGCGCAGATAGTAAAGGAGAACGCTGCCTGGGCTGCCTGGATGGCGGGGCAGATGAGATGAGATGAGCGCAGTGGGAGCCCGCTGGCGGCGGTTGCGGCATGATGGGCAGACAGGCTCGTGGCCCTGAAGGGGAGCCGGGCGCCAGTCCCAGGGACCCCTTCAGGGCCACTATTAACGTCAGCCACCTGTGCGGGGAGGCTTGGATGATCATATCGGAACTGCCATGACCACGGCGGGAGAACACTTCCGGGCTCTCGGTGAGAAAGCACCCGCCCCGGCCGTGCTGATGGCCATATTCGCGGACAACTATTTCCTTGGCCGCACCCCTGACGGGGAGCCTTTCGCGGTGTGCGCGCACACCGCGCCATCGGTGATGATCCGGGTCCGCAGCAAGCAGGGGCTGCGCCAGGCCCTGGCCGCCGACTATTTCCGGCTGCGCCATGCCTCGCCCGGCAAGGAGGCGCTCTCCTCGGTGTGCGAGACCATCGAGGGAATGGCCGGGGCGGCCCGGCACGTGGCCAGCGCGGCCATCAGGATCGGCCAGGCGCCGTCAGGTGAGTACGTGCTCGACCTCGGCCGGCCGGACGGCCTGGCGGTGGTCTGGTCGGCAGCCGGCTGGAGCATGACCACGCGGCCCCCGGTGCTGTTCCGGCGCACCGCGGTGACATCCGAGCTCCCGGTCCCGGTCACCGGCGGCGGCCTGGACGACATGCGTGACCTGGTCAACGTGCGCGGCAGCGCGGAGTGGAGCTGATCACCGGGCAGCCCGGGTCGGCCAAGACCGGCACCACGCGGATCACGGTGGGCTGGACCGGCGGATCCATGCTGCCGATGCCCCGCAGCACCCGCTCCTGGGCGGCGCTGGCCAGCTCGGCGCACGTCATCGGGCACGACAACGTGAGCTACCTGACCGCCGAGTTCTCCGACCTGATGTGCAAGGGCGCCAGCGGCGACCTGTGGGCCGACCGTGCGCTGTACTCCGACGCCGACCTGTTCGTGATCCGCTTCTCACCCGTGTCCCTGGTGCTCAACGGCATCGAGCTGGGCGCGCTGCGCGGCGACATCGTGTCCCGCTCGGCCAGCCACCACCTGATGCGCCCGGCCAGCTACATGGGTGACCGGGAGGTTGCCGCGGCATGGCGGGAGGCGCATCCCGCCGCCCTGGGCTGGCTGCTGGACCAGGCCGTGGCCGTCATGCGGCAGTGCGGCACGATGGTGCACTCCGGGACCGAGCGGCTGGCCGACTTCGCCCGCGTGCTGGGCGCCGTCGACGCGCTGTGGCGGACCAGCGGGGCGGCCTGCTGGAAAGGCGGCCGGCAGGCGGTCTACGAGGACGCCGCCGACGGTGACCCGGTGGCCATCGCCCTGCGGGGCGTGATCCGGGGCCCGTGGGCCGGCACGTCGGCCGAGCTGCTGGCCACGCTGGGCATCGCGCTGCCGCCAGAGCAGGGCCGGCTGTGGACGCCGCGCAAGCTGTCCAGCCGGATCGAGCGGGTGCAGCAGGCCCTGGAGGCGCTCGGCTGGCACGTCGCCCTCGAGTACGATCCGCACACCCACCGGCGCCGGTTCTCCATCGTGCCGCCCGGCGGGCAGCCCGCGGCATCGTCCAACGGGCACGGCCCGCATCTCAACGGCCGGGCCACGCCGGGCGGGGATCAGATCATGGCCTACCGGCGCCCGGACGGCTCGCAGTTCTGGCCGCGGGCCGGGGTGTTAGACCCGGTGATACTCTAACTGTGAGGAAGCAGGGCCTGGCACAACGCCGTCCTGACGTCTTGCAGCCAGGGGGACCACAATGGGAATGAGCGCATACGCCAAGCTCGCATGGGGCATTGATTTCGGTGACCCGCATAACACCATGGAGGGGTACGACTGGGACGAGGCCGGCACCGACTCCTACGACTTCGAGAACGACGTGATGCCTGGCTTGTTTGGTTTCACCGAGAAACCTCCCGAGCGCCCGGATGGCCTGGAAGGCGACGCGCTCAGGGAGTGGTTCACGGCGGTACGCGAGCCTTACAACCAGCGGCTGGAAGCCGCCGTGCCCTTGAAGTTCGAGGACTACGGCTATGAATCCGGCGGTACCGCACTGGTCCTCAAGCGCTCGCTCAGCGAGGCCGAGTGGGGGTCTGAGGCCGTTGACCCGGGCACGCTCGCCCCGCCAGATGACGGGGAGACCGCTGCCATCCATGCCGTGCTTGACCGCCTCGGTTATACCGGGCCGCGCGAGCTCAGGCTGCTGCTCACCGCGCAGTACGGGTGAGGTGGCCAGGTGCGTGACCACACCCCCGCCGAGATGGAGCGCTGGCGCCATTACCTGGACGCCGACCAGATCCCCACCTGCCGGATGGCCTGGATGGACGCGTCCGGGCCGAGCGCCGGCATCTTCGCGGACCACGCGGTCACAGAGGTGGCCGGGATGCAGCGCGCACCTGTCGGATCACAGCGCGGCACCTACTTCAAGACCAGCAAGGTCCGCTATGACCCGGCCGTCTGCCCCGTGCCGATGACGGTCTGGCGCTGGGGTGGCCGCGACCGGGAAGACATCACAAGCGGAGCATGGGATGGCTGCATCTAGGCGGGCGGTCCTATCATGATCCACGGAGTGTGGTGGACCATGTACTCCGTGGCAGTGGCCACGATCGCCCGGCGGGCAGCCCGGGACTGGCTGGACCCCCGGGAAAGCCGCCGTGTCACGTTAATCATCGCTGGTACGTTCGCAGTGCTGTTCACGATCGCCGGGGTGCTGATCGCGGTGCTGGCGTGACGGCCGATGTGCGGCTGCTGGCGATCGACCGGCACTGGCGGATGCTCGATGACGGGTGGGAAGCGACCCTGGTGCTCACCTGGCCACGGGGCTGGCTGCGGCTCGGCGCGTTCTGGGGCGGGGCACCGGGTTCCCACATGATGGGGAAGCACGCCACCGCGTGGCGCACCGACTGCGGCCCCGGTCAGGTACATGGCTGGAACGCCCGGTTCGGCTGGTGGCCCCGCCCGTGCCTGACGCTGCTCGCGCACACCCGCCCGCCGCAGGACTACGACCGGCACAGTCCAGGGCTGACGTGATACCTGGTGATACTTTCTGGGTACGGAACCTGCAGATACGCTGTGGCACGCCCCGGTAGCCCAGCGGAAGAGGCGCGTCCCTAAAAGACGCTATAGCGCAGGTTCGAATCCTGCCCGGGGCACGGGGCACGAGGAAGGTGACCGCCATGCCGACCAGCCAGGGCCGCAGCCCGCGGGGCCGCAAGAACCGCCAGCGGGATGCGGGAGCCACGGCGCACAAGCAGGCGGAGCGGGACAAGCAGGCCCGCCTGCAGGCCGCGAAGGAACAGCAGCGCAGGGATCGCCGGCCATGAAGACGCACTGGAGCTCAGGGCGGCTCCGGCTGCTATTCCGCCGGGATCGTTACAGGCATGATCACGGGATTGAGCATTCCCACCGCACCTGGTGGACGACGGCGCCCGAGGATGAAGCCGTCTGGGTGATGAAGCGGCAGATGGGCTGACGGGCTCACATCCGGGGGCGGTGGCGATCGTAGGCGGAGTGCACACCCAGGGCCCGCTGGAGGAATGCTGGTGCTGCGGGGCCAGGCCGACGCTACATGCCGGGCGCGGGCTGTGTGATGCCTGCTACAGCCGCTGGCAGCGCCGCGGTTTCACCGGGCCGGGGCCTGGGCCCAGCCTGAAGCCGCCGGCCATCGAGTCGGCCCGTGAGTACGCGGGCGTGATCATGACGATGCCAGCGCGCAAGGCGGCGGGCGTGATCGGGGTATCGGAACGGACCGTCGAGCGGTACCGCCGGCTGCTGCGTGGCTGAGCACAGGGCTAGCCTCCCGCCGCCCGTTGCCCTATATAGAATATTCTGCATGTACCGGACTCATGCCGCTGATCTCGTGATATCGGCCCTCATGGAGGACCCCAGCGGCCTGCACTTCGGCAATGAGCTGGTCAGGAGCACCAGGATCCCATCGGGGACGGTGTACAAGATGATCTCCCGGATGGCGGCCGCGGGCTGGCTGGAAGCGCAGGAAGATCCGCACTTCCGCCGGGGGCGCCGGATCTACTACCGGGTCACGGAGGCGGGCCGGGGGGAGTTCACCCGGTACCTGGCACCCCGCTAGCTATGTAGAATACTACATATGTACTACAAAACCCATGCGGCTTGCCGGGTGGCGGCGGCACTGCTGGCGGACCCGGAGGACCAGCACTGGTACGGCGCCAGGCTGATAGAGGCGACCGGGCTGAGATCCGGGACCCTCTACCCGATCCTGGCCCGGATGGCGGCCGCGGGCTGGCTGGACGGGTCCCGGTGGGAGTCCACGGACCCCCGGTCCCTGGAGCGCCCGGCCCGGCACTACTACACAGTCACCGCGGCGGGCCGCGAGGCCCTGGCCGCGCTGCAGGAGATGGGCGTGCACCTTGACCGGATATGACTGGGCCCGGCTGACGGATGAGCAGAAGTCCGTGCTGCAGGCCGTCTGGGACGGCAAGCGGATCATCAGCGTCAACGCCGGGGCCGGCTCGGGTAAGACGTCCGTATTGGAGGCTATCGCCGCGCTGCCGTTCCGCGAGCGCACCCTCTATACGCAGTTCAGCAGTGAGGGCGTCAAGGACGCGGCCGCGCGGTTCCCGGCCGGGATCTCCTGCCGGACCTCACACTCGCTGGCCTGGGAGCAGACGCCCGGCCCCATGAAGGCCCGCAAGCGGGCGTCGGTGCGGGTCGGATCGCGCAAGCTGGCGGAGCGGCTGAAGATCACCCCGCGGATCGCCGACGACCATGGCTACCGGACCCCGGCCCAGATGGTCAACGCCCTGCTCACGGTGGTGAATAACTTCTGCCACAGCGCCGATGACGAATTCATGATGACGCACGTGCCGGAGACCCTGCCGGATCGTGAGGTGATATGCGCGTGGGCGGCCAGCCTGTGGGAGCGGGACATCACGCAGGCGGATGGTGTCACTCCGTACCAGCACGATTACTACCAGAAACAATGGCAGCTAAGAAAGCCACGGATGAATTACGGGAGAATACTCGCCGATGAATCGCAAGATGTCAACCCGTGCTTTTTGGATATCATTGCACGTCAAAGTGCGCAATTGATACTTGTAGGAGATTCTTCACAGGCATTGTACGAATGGCGAGGCGCCATTGATGCAATGGATGCAATTGTCCCTGATGAATGGCTTGCCTTGACCGGATCGTTCAGGTTCGGCCCGGAGATCGCGGAGCGGGCCAACCGCTTCCTCGCGCTGCTGGATGCGCGCATCCGCCTGACCGGGCTGGGGGTGGCCGGCGAGGTTGGCCCGTGCGATCCGGACGCGGTGATGTGCCGCACCAACGCCGAGACCATGCGCCAGGCCATGGCCTTCCTCGCGGATGGCCGCAGCGTCGGGCTGGCGGGCAGGGTGGCCGGGGACCTGCTGGCCTTCGCCCGCGGCGGGCTCGCGCTGCGCGGCGGGCGCGGCACCGATCACCCGGACCTGTGCGGGTTCCGGTCCTGGGCGGACGTGAAGACGCACGCCGAGACCGATGCGGACGGGCAGGACCTGGCCGTGTTCGTCCGGCTGGTCGAGGCGCACGGCGAGGGCCTGATCACCGCGCTGGAGTCGATGTCCGCGGACGGCCAGGCCGCCGACGTGACCTGCTCGACGGTGCACCGGGCCAAGGGCCTGCAGTGGCCGAGAGTAACCATCGCGCCCGATCTGGGCCTGCCGGAGATGGCCTCCGGGGAGCCCAACGAGTGGCTTGCGGACCGCCGCCGGGAGGACGCGGCCTTCCTGCGGGTGTGCTACGTGGCGGTCACCAGGGCCCAGTCCGGGCTCGACGATTCCGCCCTGGAGTGGGTCGATTCTGCCCCCGATCAGCAAGAATAATGACCCTGCCGGAGCAAGAATCAACAGCCGCAACAGCCGCAAAATAGCGTAAATTACACGCCGTAAGTTGCGGCTGTCTGCGGCTGTTTTGCGGCTGTCTGCAGGCGTACAGCCGCAACAGCCGCAATATCTACGTGCTGAGACGTTGTAATTCACGCTATTTTGCGGCTGTAGGCACCCTACAGCCGCACAATACCCGGTATTGTTGGGTTTTTTGCGTAAATACGCGATCGGCGGCTGTACGATCGCAATCTGGCCGGCCGTATTTTGCGGCTGTTGGCCGTATTTTGCGGCTGTATGACGGCATTTTGCGGCTGTACGACCTACAGCCGCAAAATATCCCGCCCATCCTGACCTGCGGAAACACTACGGATGAGTCGATTTTGCGGCTGTTGCGGCTGTTGCGGCTGTCTTCCTACTAAAGGGAGGGGGGTAGGTAGAGAGAGGGGCTCCCCCCAAAAGTTTTGCGTTTGAACAGCCGCAACAGCCGCAACAGCCGCAAAACCAAAAACGATATTTTTACGGCAGCAGAATCAAGAATAATTATTGTGTGCTAGATTCTTGCGGAAGATACCTGACAGCACAGGAGGACCAAGATCATGACCAGCTTCAGCGCATGGCTGCTCGCCCAGACGGAACAAGATCGCAAGCCCGCCGAGGGCGCCCCGGAGCCCGATCACGCTGTGTGGCGGGCGGCGTGGGCGTGGCGGGCCGACGCCGGCCGCGGCAAGACCAGCTCGGTGGCGGGCGCGCAGCGGCACATGTCCGCGCGCACGGACTGGGCGGACCACCAGCCCGGCCTGGACGAGGCGGTGCGGCGGTACAAGGCGCTCGTCACCGGCCAGGACCAGCTGCCGCTCCCCCCTGCGGCGGAAACCCCCGGCAGCGATGCCAGCACGCCGCCATGGTCGCCGGGCGGCGCGGCGCCCGTCCTTGCGGGCAGCGCCGTCACCGCGATCCCCGGCGGCGCCCGGGTCACCTTCCCGGCGGCCACGGCCACGCCCGGCGGTGGCGGTGGCGGTGCACCGGACCGCCCGCAGATCCACCCCTACGCGGGCAGCAACCCTGGCCGCCAGGCGGCCGGCTCGCCAGGGCACTGCGGGATGTGCGCGGCCGAGGGGCACGAGGCCGCCCACCCGGACCTCGGCTGCGCTGACGTGGGCTGCCACGTGGAGCACTGGGGCACCGCCCACCGCGCCCCGGGCGGTGATTACATGCCGTATCACGCACTGAGCTGCCTGGCCCGCACCAGCAGGAACGTTGATCGTGACTGCACCTGCGGCGGCCTGCAGTCCCCCGTCTGGAATCCGGGTGACGAGCCGGCCGGCGCTGGCACCGTGCCACCCGCCCCGCCACGGGCCGTCCCGGTGGCGCTGACCGCCCCCGACCTCCTGCTGCTGCGCCAGCGCCTGGCGGATCCCGGCGGCGCGGCGGCTGACTCCATGCTCGACGCGAAGCTGCACCAGGGGCAGCGGGCCCTGGAGCACCAGGACACCGGGCACCCGCCCGTGCCCGCGCACCCGGCCCCGCCGTTCGCGGAGGGCTCGAGGGTGACCGTGCACTGGGCGGCCGGTCCCGCCGGCCACGCGAGGTCCAGCACCGGCGTGCTGCTGCACAAAGACGCCACCTACCTGCAGGTGGAGGACGAGGGCTGGGGCTGGACCGCGGTGCCGTGGACCCGGGTCATCTCCGTGGAGCCCGCGGGCGCCCCGGCCCGGGAGGCTCCCGCCGTGGCTGGCGCGGCCGCTGGCGGGCTGGCGGCGGCTGGCGCAGGTGACGATGCCCCCGCGCTGCCCGCGAGCCCGCAGGAGGCTGCTGAGAGCTTCGCAGCCGCCGCCGGTGCCCGGGTGCAGCAGGCCCGGGACATCGCGGCCCAGGCCCGGCGCGAGAATGCGCCCGCGGAGGCGCAGGCGGTGCTGACGGCCATCCACTGCCCGGTGTGCGGCGGCAGCCTCGGGTCGTGCGGGCACGCCGGCGAGCCGGCCCTGCCCGCGGTGGCGCCCCCGCCGTGGTCGGCCACCGGGCTGGCAGAGAGCACGCTCCCGCAGCAGGGCATGCCCGCCCCGGGCCAGCGCACCGACTTCGCCGGGCTGCACGCGATTGCAGACCACGGCGCGGCGCAGAACGGCGGCACGCGGTGAA
>WNFC01002976.1_pt1 | contig 47435 bp, 42 predicted proteins | sample 5400541 | NCBI WGS metagenome assembly WNFC01 (sample SAMN13153342, study PRJNA577476) | soil metagenome | isolation source: 120 cm saprolite under Douglas fir tree site 2 hole 2 replicate 1 | place: USA:California | collected 2015-04-18 | reverse complement strand
CCACGCGGTGCATTCGCCTGGCGCCTCGGCCGGACGGTTTTGCGGCCCGGTTGCCACGCCCGGAAAGGCCGGACATGAGACGTGTCGTCATCACGGGAGTAGGAATGGTGACGCCGCTGGGTTGCGGCGTGGAGACGAGCTGGCGCCGGTTGCTTGCCGGCGAAAGCGGCGCGCGCAGAATCGAGAGCTTCGACGTCTCCGATCTGCCGTGCAAGATCGCCTGCGTCGTTCCGCGCGGCGACGGCTCCGACGGCAGCTATAATCCCGATCAATGGATGCAGCCCAAGGAGCAGCGCAAGGTCGACGATTTCATCATCTATGCGATGTGCGCCGCCCGGCAGGCGCTCGACGACGCGGGCTGGCGGCCGACCGAATACGACGATCGGATCTCGACCGGGGTGCTCATCGGCTCGGGCATCGGCGGCGTCGAAGGCATCGCCGAGACCGCGATCGTGCTGAAGGAAAAAGGCCCGCGGCGGGTTTCTCCGTTCTTCATTCCCGGGCGTTTGATCAATCTTGCCGCCGGTTACGTGTCGATCGAGTTCGGGCTCAAGGGGCCGAACCATGCGGTGGTCACCGCCTGCTCCACCGGCGCGCACGCGATCGGCGATGCCGGGCGGCTGATCGCGCTCGGCGATGCCGACGTCATGCTCGCGGGCGGTACGGAATCCCCGCTCAATCGGCTGTCGATGGCGGGATTTGCCGCGTGCCGGGCGCTCTCGACCGCATTCAACGACACGCCGACCCGCGCGTCGCGGCCCTACGATCAGGACCGCGACGGCTTCGTCATGGGCGAGGGTGCGGGCGTGGTCGTGCTGGAGGAATACGAGCACGCCAAGCGTCGCGGGGCGCGCATTTATGCCGAATTGATCGGCTACGGCCTGTCCGGCGACGCCCATCACATCACCGCGCCGGCCCCGGACGGCGACGGCGCGCTGCGCTGCATGAAGATGGCGATCCACCGGGCGAACATCGCGGCGTCGGACGTCGATTACATCAACGCCCATGGCACTTCCACGCCGGTGGGCGATGAGATCGAGCTCGATGCGGTGCAGCGCCTCGTCGGCAACGCCGCAAGCCGCGTTTCCATGTCGTCGACCAAATCCTCGATCGGTCACCTGCTGGGAGCGGCCGGCGCGGTCGAGGCGATCTTCTCGGTATTGGCGATTCGCGATCAAGTCGCGCCGCCCACGATCAACCTCGACCATCCGTCGGTGGAGACCCCGATGGACCTGGTTCCGCATCGGGCGCATCCGCGCGATATTGACATCGTGCTGTCGAATTCCTTCGGTTTCGGCGGTACCAATGCTTCACTGGTGTTTCGCCGACTCGGGGAGTAGTAGCCGCTTCACCCTTTCGCCATATTTGGCCTTACCTTGCAGCAGGAAGCCATCGGACCTTCATGACCGCTGATCCACGCAAAGCGCCGTCTCCCGGTACCGGGGCTGGTTTTACGCCGGGCGTGAATGCATACGCAGCCGAGGGGCCGCACCGGGCACCCGGCGCGGGCGCTTCCTCGCCATCCGAGAAGCGGCTGACGTTGCGCAGCCCCCGTGCCGCATTGGAGCCCGAACGCGTGCCCGAGCCCCACCGTCCCTCCCGGCGCGCGCGACATCCCCTCGTGGTCGCCGGCAGCGCGATTTTCACCCTCATTCTCCTCGCCGCGATTGCGGTCGGCTTCGCTGTGGCATTCGGCAAGCAGCGGCTCGACGCGGCAGGTCCGCTCGAGCAATCGCAGATCGTCAACATTCCGCGCAACGTCGGTCCCCGCGACATCGCCGATCTGCTGCAGCGCGAGGGTGTGATCGAGCAGAAATGGGTGTTCCTCGGCGGCATCCTGGTGACGAAAGACTGGAGCAAGCTGAAGTCGGGCGAGTACGAGTTCAAGAAACAGGCGAGCCTTCACGACGTGATCGACACGCTGGTCGAAGGCAAGGTGTTGCAGCATCACCTCACCGTCCCCGAGGGGCTCACCTCGGAGCAGGTGGTTCAGCGCCTGATGGACAACGACGTGCTGTCCGGCAACATCAAGGAGATTCCCAGGGAGGGCACCGTCCTGCCGGACACCTACAGCTTCCCGCGCGGCTCCATGCGCGAGCAGCTGATCCAGCACATGCAGCAGGAGCAGCGCCGGCTCGTGCAGGATATCTGGAACCGGCGCGCGCCCGATCTGCCGGTCAAGAGTCCGGAGCAATTGGTGGTGCTCGCCTCGTTGATCGAGAAGGAAACCGGCAAACCCGACGAGCGTACGCGGGTCGCCGCGGTTTTCGTCAATCGGCTGAAGTTGAAGATGCGGCTGCAATCCGATCCGACCATCATTTACGGATTGGTCGGAGGCAAGGGGACGCTGGGCCGTCCGATCCTGCGTTCCGAGATCGATCAGCCGACCCCCTACAACACCTATGTGATCGACGGGCTGCCGCCCGGTCCCATCGCCAACCCGGGCCGCGCCTCGCTCGAAGCCGCGGCGAGCCCGGCGAGAACCAAGGAGCTGTATTTCGTAGCCGACGGCACCGGTGGTCACGCGTTCGCCGAAAATTTGGACCAGCACCAGAAGAACGTGGCCCGTCTGCGCCAGACCGAGCAGCAGAAAGAGCCGGCGCAAGCCGCGCCGTCGGCGCCTGCCGTTGCGCCTGCTCCCGCTCCCGCGGCGGCCCGCCAGCCGCATCAGGCTCCGGCGCGGACCGCTCCCGCTCCGATTCGGATCACCCCGTCACCATCTCGCCAGCCGCAGGAGCCCAAGCCGGCGCCGTCCCGAACCGGCGAAGCGCCGCAGCCCGCACCGCAATGATCTTGCGCCGATCGCGGCGCCTGCTTCGCGCGACATTGGTTGTTCCGTTGCCGAGGTTCGGGAGTTCGGCGCACGAAGCAGCCGACCGATGCCGCTTGCCGGTTGGTCTTGTGAGGGGTGAAGCCCGCGGCTAAGGTCGACGGCCCAGCAGTCTTCCCCATTCCGAGAGTCGCGGCCGATGGCGTTGTCGAGCATGACCGGTTTCGCTCGTTGCAACGGCACCAACGGCGCCTATGCGTGGGCCTGGGAGCTCAGGTCCGTGAACGGCAAAAATCTCGACTTGCGGCTGCGGTTGCCGCCCGGCTGGGACGCCGTGGAAGCTCCGGCGCGCGCCAGGGCTGCCGAAGCGCTGTCGCGCGGGACGATCCACGCGACGCTCTCCGCGCGCCGCGAGGGCGTCGCTCCTTTGGTTCGCGTCAACGAACCGGTGCTTGCCGCGGTGCTCTCCACCCTGCGCGAGGTCGCGCAGCGCGTCGAGGCGGCACCGGCGCGGCTCGACGGCATTCTGGCGCTCAAAGGTGTGATCGAGATAACGGACCAGGAGGAGAGCGAGGAGGATCGCCGCGCGGCCGAGCTGGCGGTGATCGCCGGATTCGGCGACGCGCTCGGGGCGCTCGCCGGCACGCGCCGTCAGGAAGGCGCGGCGCTCGCGGGCGTGCTGGGGACGAGGCTCGATGAGATCGGCAGGCTCGCCGCGCGCGCCGAAGGGGCGCCCGGTCGCCGTCCGGAGGCGATACGATCGCGGTTGGCCGAGCAGGTCGCGGTGCTCGTCGGCGTTTCCGACCGGTTCGATGCCGATCGATTGCATCAGGAAGCGATCTTGATCGCGTCGAAGGCCGACGTCCGCGAGGAGCTGGACCGGCTCGCCGCGCATGTCGAGCAGGGGCGCAACCTGCTGGCGCAGGGCGGCGCCGTCGGACGCCGGCTCGATTTTTTGGCGCAGGAGCTGCAGCGCGAGGCCAACACCTTGTGCGCCAAGTCGAACGACGTCGAGCTCACCAACATCGGGCTCGAGCTCAAGAGCGTGGTCGAGCAGTTCCGCGAGCAGGTTCAGAATCTGGAGTGAGATCATGGGGGACGCTGCGGCGGGGCGGACGACAGGCTGGCCGATCGCCCGCCGCGGGCTGATGTTGGTGCTCTCCTCGCCGTCCGGTGCCGGCAAGACCACGCTATCGCGCAAGCTGCTCGCAGCGGATCCCGCCGTCACCCTGTCGGTCTCGGTTACCACGCGCCCGCCGCGGCCGGGCGAGATCGACGGCCGCGACTATCATTTCATCGATGCCGGCCGGTTCGACGCGATGGTCGCGCGCGGGGACTTGCTCGAATGGGCGCGCGTGTTCGATCATTGGTACGGCACGCCGCGCGCGCCCGCGGCCGCGGCGCTCGCCGCCGGGCGCGACGTGCTGTTCGACATCGACTGGCAAGGCACGCAGCAGCTGCGCGAGAAGGCGCGTTCCGACCTCGCCAGCGTCTTCGTGCTGCCGCCCTCGATCGAGGAGCTGGAAAAGCGCCTGCGCAGCCGCGCCCAAGATCCCGAGGACGTGATCCGCCGGCGCATGACCCAGGCCACCGAGGAAATGAGCCATTGGGCCGAATACGACTACGTGGTGGTCAATGCCGATATCGAGCGGGCGTTTGCCGACGTCCGCGCGATCCTGGCGGCCGAACGGCTCAAGCGCGAACGCCAGCCCGGACTGTCCGCCTTCGTTCGCGAGCTGCAGGGCAAGCTGTGAGGCTCGCCGTGTATAATGGGCACAATCGCCCATTCAGAGATGAAGAAGTTCACCGCGAGCCTTGCCAGCGATTTTGCCCACACTGTGATCGAGCCGCGTGGGCACGACGCATCGTGCGCGAGTTTGCATGTTGCATGTACTGCGCGCCCTTGCCCGCGATGCGCCATGCCTACCTTACATGTCGTGCGCGACGGCGCGCGCTAGCGCGACGAAACCCTCGACCGGTATGTCTTCCGCGCGCGCGGTCGGATCGAGACCCGCGGCGGCGAGCAGGGGCGCGGGATCGCGCTCGAGCGATTTGAGGCTCTGGCGCAGCATCTTGCGCCGTTGGCCGAATGCGGCTCCGGTGACGCTCTCCAGGACAGACAAATCACACCGGGCGGGCGTTGCGCGCGGGACGAGCCGCACCACCGAAGAGGTGACCTTCGGCGGCGGTACGAATGCGCTCGGCGCGATGTCGAACAGGATGCGCGGCTCGGTGCGCCATTGGGCGAGCACGGAAAGCCGTCCGTATTGCTTCGAGCCGGGTGCCGCCACGATGCGTTCCGCGACTTCGCGTTGGAACGTCAGCACCAGCGCGTCGTAGAAGGGCGGCCAGGGCTCCGCCGAAAGCCAGGCAACGAGCAGCGCAGTCGCGATGTTGAACGGCAGGTTGCCGACCACCCGGACTGGCCCGCGGCCGAGATAAGGCTTGGCATCGAACCGCATCGCGTCGGCTTCCACGACGATCAGCCGGCCGGCGAAATGCGCGACGATTTCCGTAAGCGCGGCGACCGAGCGCGGATCGCGTTCGACCGCCACCACCTGCCCGGCGTCGAGCGCCAGCAAGGCGCGGGTCAGTCCGCCCGGGCCGGGCCCGATCTCGATCACGGTCACGCCTTCGAGCGGACCGGCGCCACGGGCGATGCGCGCGGCGAGATTGAGATCGAGCAGAAAATTCTGCCCCAGCGACTTGCGTGCGCTCAGGCGGTGGCGGCGGATGAAATCCCGCAGCGGCGGCAGCGCGTCGATTTTTCCCGTCATCGACCGGAGGCGGCAGCAGCGGGCGCGCCGGATGCGATGCTTGCGGCCAGACGCAGCGCCGCGATGAGGCTCGACGGATCGGCGCGCCCCGTCCCGGCGATGTCGAACGCGGTGCCGTGGTCGGGCGAAGTGCGCACGAACGGCAGGCCCAGCGTGACGTTCACGGCATGGGCGAAGGCCAGCGTCTTGATCGGGATGAGGGCCTGGTCGTGATACATGCACAGGGCGACGTCATAGGTCGATCGCGCCGCGGCGTGGAACATCACGTCGGCGGCAAGCGGGCCGCGAGCGTCGATGCCTTCGGTGCGCAGCCGCTCGACCGCCGGCGCCACCACGTCGAGGTCCTCCTCGCCGAGCGCGCCGGCTTCGCCGGCGTGCGGATTGAGGCCGGCGATCGCCAGACGCGGCCGCGCCATGCCGAAGCGCGCCTCGAGATCGCGCGCGACGATTCGCGCGGTGTCGACGATGAGTTCGACGGTCAGCCGACCCGGCACCTCGCGCAAAGGCAGATGGATCGTCACGGGGACGACGGCGAGCTCGGGAGACCATAGCATCATCGCGGTCGGCGTCGGCTTGCCGGTGGCCTGCTGCGCCAGTTGCGCCAGATATTCGGTATGTCCGGGGGCGGAAAATCCGGCCTGATACAGCACCGCCTTGGCGATCGGATTGGTCACGAGCGCCGCCGCTCGCCCGGCCATCACGTCGGCCACCGCGCGCCGGATCGATGCGATTGCGGCCGGCGCGCTGGAGTGATCGGGACGGCCTGGCTGCGCCGTCACCCTCATGCCGAGCGAGACCACCGGCAGGGCGCTCGCGAATACCGCCGCGGCCGCTTCCGGCTCGACGCTCGTCACGCGGATCGGAAGCTGCAGGCGTTCGGCGCGTTGCGCCAGGAAATCCGCGTCGACGACCGCATAGAACGGCGGCAGGCCGAATTCGCCGCGGCGACGCCAGGCTGCGATGGTGATATCGGGACCGATCCCGGCCGGCTCGCCGAGCGTCAGCGCCAAAGGTGCGGACATGGCGCTGCCACTCTAGCGAATCTCGATCATCGCGCTGCGCCGCAGTTCCTCGAGGTAACGCTTGGATTGCGCCTCATAGCGCTGGTTCGAGATCTCCTCGCGCGCCTCGCGCTCTTCCGGGTTGTCGCCGCGCGTCGGTTCCTTGGAGCAGACCGCGAACACTTCGACGCCGAGCTGGGTGACGCCGGGCGGGGTCAAGCCACCCACGGGGGTCGCATCGAGCACCTCGCGCTGTTTCGCCGGCACGTCGAGCGAGGAGCGGGTGATCTCGTCGCGCACCGTGACGTCGCGCAGCGTCCGCGCCGCCGCCAGCCCCTCCTCGCAGCCATGGAAGCGGGCGCGCAACGCCTCGGCTTCTTTCTTGCGGGCCTCATAGGCGCCCTGGGGCGACCCGCGCGGCACGATGAACAGGACTTGCCGCAGCTTGAATTGAAAGGCGGCTGGCGTCGGCTTGTCGTCCTTCTTCCGCGCCTGTGCGGCGGCGAGGACTTCCTTTTCGCCCACCTGCAGGCTGCCCTGGAATTTGCCGCGGATGATCGCGCTCCAGCCGATATCGGCCTTGATGCGCGCCTTCAGCGACGGGACGTCGATGCCGGCTTTCGACAGCGCATCGGCAAACTGCTGCGAGCTCAGCCCGGCGTGGCGCGCCATGCCGTTGAACGCCTGATCGACGTCCTTGTCGGTGATGTTGATGATGTAGCGCTTGGCGATCTGCAATTTGAGCTTTTCGTTGATCAGCTCGTTGAGCGCCTCCTCGCGGCTTTGTTGCTTGTGCGTGGAGATTTCGGTGAGCTGCATCCGGTGCGTGACGTCCAGCACTGTGACCGGATCGCCGTTGACCAGAGCCGCGACCTGGGCGTGGGCGCCCGCGTGCCAGATCGGCGCGATCGCCAACACCAGAACCAGGGTGCCGGCGAGGCGCGATCGAAACAGTCGGGTCACGTGGAAAATTGCCATTTGCATCGAGTCGATCCCGGCGAATTGCTTGCTGGTCCTTGGCTCCCTCAGTTCGGCGCGGTGCCGCTGACGCGGGTCGAAAATCCCGTGCCGCCCAGGGTGCGCAGGCTCATCTGCACCATGACCATATGGTCGGTGCCGACGGCGATCGAGGTGGCGTTTGTCGGCGAGTAACCATAGTTGAAGTCCGTGATGTAGTTGACGGAAATCGCGAAGCAATCGTCGATATAGCCCAGCCCGAGGCGGTACTGGTCGAACTGGGCGGAGCCGATATCGTAGCGGGCGGCGCCCAGCACGGACCAGCTCGGAGTGAACTTGAACGACACGCTGCCGAGCACTCCGTCGCGGCGCGTCAGGAAGCCGATGTCGGGCTGCGCCGCGTAATTTCCGTACAGCATCGAGACCGCCCAGCGATCGAAATTCGCCCGGGCCTCGAGCTCGGCGCGCTGCACCGAAAAATCCTGCTCGGCGAAGCGGAAGCGCGAGATGAACATGTAGGTCTGGTCGGGCTGATAGGACAGCCGCGCGACGTAATCCGACACCCTCGTCTCCAGCCCGCTGTCGACCCCGGTGTTGGCGGCGTCGCGGAACGCGAAGGAATTCTTGCCGAACAATTGCAGCGACTGGCCGAACAGGGCGTTGACCGTGCCGCCTTGGTTGAACTGCGCGGTATATTGCAGGCCGTAATTGGCGCGGCCGCCGCCTTCCACGCGGTCCCAGCCGGCGAACTTGTCGACCTTGAACAGATTGCTGTCGTCGAAGATCAGGCTCTGCGAATCCTCGTTCGGGATCTTTTCGTTGGGGATCTTGCTGTCCGACTCGTTGGGGCGGGCGATTACCTGAACGATCGGCTCGAGCGTCTGCGTTCCCCAGGACTGGACGTTGATCAGCGGATAACGGTACTCCACGCCCACGGCCGGCATGAAGCGCACGAAGCTGTTGTTGCCGGTCTCGACGAAATTCGCCACGCCGGGCTGATTGCTGATCGAGGATTCGCCGACGTCGCCGCGCAGGATCACGAACGGGGTCCAGGTCTGACCCAGGCCGTCGACGAAGGTGCGCCGCCAAGTCGTCTCGGCGGATGCGCGCGAATAGGTCCCGGGCACGCCGCGCAGCAGGCAATTGGCCGGAATGCGGATCGCCGGATCGGGCGTCAGGCAGGCGTTGTTGGCGATCGCGGAGTGGCTGATGGCGTCGAACTCGGCCGATTGCCGGGAAAGACTGGTGATATTGGCCTTGAGGCTCAGCTCGCCGCCCAGCACCGGCTGCGCGAACACGCGGGCATAGTCGATCACCGGGGCGACGATCGGGAGCTGGCTCTGATTGTCGGCAAGCGACAGGCCGTAGAAATACATCACCCGTGCGTCGAAATAGGAGCGGTCGCCGCGGCCGATGAAATACAATTGCGAGGTGCCGGCATCGGAGATGCCGTTGCCGAAATATTTGGGATCGGCGAAATGCTGCCAATAGCTGTTGATCTTGTAATCCTGGAACAGCATCTTGTCGGATAGCAGCAGTGCGTCCCAGCCCCACACCCATTTGTCGTTGAGCGATAATTGGCCGGCGGTGTCGACCTCGCCGCGCAATCGTCGGTCGCCGGGATATCCGGGCCCATGGACTTCGGTCAACAAATGGGGATCGGCCTGGACGATGCCCGCGCCGTGAATTGCAAAGCCGCCGTTGTCGAAGCGCTGGCGCCACTGTCCTTCCAGCAACGGCCCCTGCTGCGAGGTGATGGTGGGCGTCACGGTGAAATCGTAGTTCGGCGCGAGCGCCCAATAGTACGGTGTGGAGAGACCGAATCCGTAGTTCTTGCTGTAGGAGGTGGTCGGCATCAGCCAGCCGGTCTTGCGCTTCACCGTCGGGTCCGGCACGGAAAAATACGGCACCCACAGCAGCGGAACGCCCAACACTTCCAGCCTGGCGTTCTCGAAATAGATCATCTTCTCCAGCTCGTCGTGGACGATGCGGACCGCCTTGACCTGCCATTTCGGCGGTTTTCGCGGGTCGTCCTTGCACGGCTCGCACGCGGTATAGACGCCGCTTTGGAACACCGTGTAATTGCCGCCCGAGCGTTCCGTCAGCGGCGCGGCGAACCGGGTCTTGTCCGGCGTTTCCAGCCGCAGCGAGTCCACGAAACCGTCGCGGAACTGGTCGTCGAGATCGAGGATCTCCCCGTAGATGATCTTGCCGTCCGCCTCGACCAGGCGCACGTTGCCTTCCGCCTTCAGGCGCTTCGTCTTCTGGTCGTAGGTGACCTTGTCGGCCTCGAGCGTCGAGCCGTTGTAATAGATCTGCACGCTGCCGACCGCCGAAATCCGCTCATTGGAATAGTCGTAATGGATCTCGTTCGCCTGGACGAGCATCTGCGCATCGGGATCGGGCTTCGAGGTGTTGAACTCGCGCGATCGGGGTTGCTGTTTGGGGATGCCGACCCACTCGGTGCTGAGCGCGGGGCCCTTGTTCTTCTCGGCGGCGGGTTCCGCCGCGTCGGCCGGCTGCGCGCCGAGCCAGCAGGCGATCCATGCCAGCGACAGCACCAGGCTGCCGCGATGCAGCCGGGAGCGCGGACGGGCGGCGGTCGACCCGGCCATCACCCGTCCTCCTGGTACAACAGAGCAACGAAGCCGGTGAGGCCGCCGACGAGCACGGGCAGCCACGCCGCTGCCACCGGGTGCATCAGCTCGGCCCTGCTCAAATCCTCGGTTACTTTCGACAACACATAAAGCAGAAAGCCTGCTCCTACGCCACTCAAGACCATGGCGGATACTCCGCCGAATCTAAAGAAGCGTAAACTGACCGAGGCCGCCAGCATGACCATGGCGACCAGGAGCAGCGGGCGCGCCAACAGCAGCTGGTATTGCAACCGATATCCGGCGGCGGCGAGACCCGCCTGCTCCGCCGTCTCGATGTACGACGGCAGTTCCCAGAACGACACGGTCTCGGGCGTGGCAAAGCTTTCGCGCACTTGCTCGCGCGTGAGGTTGGTGCTCAGCGAATAGGAATCGAGCTCCCGGATGGGCGAGCCGGAGGCATAGACCCTGGCTTGCTCGAGCCGCCAATGGCCCGCCTGCAGCTCGGCGCTCTTGGCCTCGACGCGCTCCCGGAACCGGCCCGACGCATCGAAGGCGAACACCGTCACTCCGCCCAGCAGCGCGCCCTGCTCGCGGCTGGAGGTGGCGTTGATGATGGCTTGGCCCTCCACGGTCTTCTGGCGCACCCAGAAGCCGCCGCCGGTCTGGCGCAGCCCCGCCGGCCGTTCGCCGAACAGATCGGCTTCGAGGCGCTTCGACTGCTCGCGCAGCGCCGCCGAAATCGGGTTGTAGACCGTAGCCGCCAGCGCGCCGAGCACGAGGGCGACGAGGAGGGCAGGGGTTACGAACTGCCAGGCCGACATTCCGGCGGAGCGCGCCACCACCAGCTCGTGCCGCCGCGACAAATTGAGATAGCACGTCATCGCCCCGACCAGTACTGCGAACGGCAGCAGGCGCTCCGTCACTTGCGGAACGCGGAAGAACGAGGTCTTGGCGACCAGCCAAGCCGATACGTTCGGTGCATCGGAGGCGCGACGCATCAATTCGACATAGTCGATGAGCACCACGAGCACGAACACGCCGGCGAACACCGCTGTGACCACGCCGAAGAAACGCATTGCGACGTAACGGGACAGCGTGCGCGGGATCATCGCGCCGGCTCCGTTCGACCGACCCCGGCGGCCCGCGCGAACGCGCAGCGGGCAATATCCCGCCGCTCCGCCACGGTCCCGTCCCGGCCGGTTGTGAACACGCGATTGCGCAACGTTCCCCTGTCCCTTCGGACCCCCGTTTTCGCCCTCCGCCGTCCGGTCCCGGACGGGCGCGAGCCGGCCCCAGGCGATCGATCCTATCCTACTGCCAATTCGGGCATTTTTGGCTCGATTCGTCAGGCCCGGCCCCGACCCCGGAAGTTCTATGCCTTCGCTGCGCAGGCGTAAACCGCGTCGATGGCAATACGACGGCACGCTGCCTCGCCAGCCGCGGAATGATGCTGTAAGGCAACACCGACGTTCCCCCTATTACCGCCATTCTCCCGAAAGGACCGTTTATGGCCGATGCCCCCAGAATCGCATTCGCCGCGTTCGCGACGCCGACCAAGGGCGTCTTGGTGGTGTTCATGAACGGCGAGCTGCGGCTGGGCGCGGCCACGAGCAAGCTGCTGGGCCGAAACCACGACCTGGTCGCCCGGGCCGCGAGTGCCGAAAAGTTCACCGGCAAGCTCGGCGCGGTGCTCGACTTCCTGGCTCCGGCCGGTTTGCAGGCAGAGCGGCTCATCGTCATCGGCTCGGGCACGGAGACCCCGGATTTCGTCAAGTTGGGCGGCATCGTGATGGGCAAGATCCCGCCGCGCGCCGCCGAGGCCGACATCCTGCTCGACCTTCCCACCGGAGCGATGAAACCGGATCAGGCGGCCGATTTCGCCCTCGGGCTCGGCCTGCGCGCCTATGCTTTCGAACGCTACAAGACCAAGCGCAAGGAGGACGAGGAGAGGCGGGGCAAGCTGCGGCTCACGCTCGGCGTCGCCGATGTGCCCGCGTCCCGCAAGGTCTGGGGCCGGCGCGAGGCATTATGCGGCGGCGTCGTGCTGGCGCGGGACCTCGTCAACGAGCCGGCGAACGTGCTCCATCCCGAGGAATTTGCCCGCCGCGCGGCGGGCCTGAAAAAGCTCGGGGTCGCGGTCGAAGTGCTGAACGAGGCGGCGCTGAAGAAGCTCGGCATGCGCACGCTGCTCGCGGTCGGCCAGGGCTCGGCACGCGAAAGCCGGGTCGTGGTCATGCGGCTCAACCGCGGCAAGTCGGGCGCCGCGCCGGTCGCCTTCGTGGGCAAGGGAGTGTGTTTCGACACCGGCGGCATCTCGATCAAGCCGGCCGCCAGCATGGAGGACATGAAGGGCGACATGGCGGGGGCTGCCTGCGTGGTCGGCCTGATGCGGGCGCTCGCCGCCCGCAAGGCCGCCGTCAACGCCGTCGGCGTGATCGGCCTCGTCGAAAACATGCCGGACGGCAAGGCCCAGCGTCCCGGCGACATCGTGACCTCGATGTCCGGCCAGACCATCGAGATCATCAATACCGACGCCGAAGGCCGGCTCGTGCTCGCCGACCTTCTGTGGTACGTCAAGAACCGGTTCAAGCCGAAATTCATCATCGATCTTGCGACTCTGACCGGCGCGATCCTGGTGGCGCTCGGCCACGAGCATGCCGGATTGTTCGCGAACGACGAGCGGCTGGCGGAGCGCCTGCTGCAGGCGGGCACCGCGACGGGCGAGCGGGTATGGCGCATGCCGCTCGGCCCCGATTACGACAAGCTGATCGATTCCAAATTCGCCGACGTGAAGAACACCGGCGGGCGCAACGCCGGATCGGTCACCGCGGCGCAATTCCTGCAGCGCTTCGTCGACAAGACGCCCTGGGCGCATCTCGACATCGCCGGCACCGCGTTCGGGACGCCGCCATCCGACATCAATGCGAGCTGGGGCTCCGGCTGGGGCGTGAGGCTGCTCGACCGGCTGGTCCGGGATCATTACGAGAAATGATGGGCGGCCGATGACCGAAATCCTGTTCTATCAGCTCCGCAAGCAGCCGCTCGAGCAGGTGCTGCCCGCGCTGTTGGAGAAATCGCTCGAGCGCGGCTGGCGGGTCGCCGTCCAGGTCGCCTCGGAAGAGCGCCTCGAGGCGCTCGATTCGCATCTGTGGACCTATCGGGAAGAGGGCTTTCTGCCGCACGGCACCGATCGCGAGAGCGAGGCCGCGGTCCAGCCGATCCTGCTCACGCTCGGCAGTGACAATCCGAACGGTGCCGAGGTGCGGTTTCTGCTCGATGGCGCCGCGATGCCGGCCGAGGTCGGACACTATCGCCGCGTCGTCCTGCTGTTCGACGGCGAGGACCCCGAGGCGCTCGGCGCCGCGCGCGAGCGCTGGGCGGCCGCGAAGGCCGACGGCTTCGACGTGACCTATTGGCAGATGGACGATCACGGCCGCTGGCAGCGCCAGGCCTGAGCCGGGCTGCTCGCTTCAATTTTTTTTGCGAGAGGGAGCCGCAAACGGCTCCCTCCCCCCTTGTGGGGGAGGGATGGGGAGGGGGGTGTCTGATACTCCAGCATGGTTACCCCCCTCCCGGCTCGCGCGTTGAGCGCGCGAGCCGACCTCCCCCCAAGGGGGGAGGTAACCAGAGCAAGCTCATCGGCATGTGCGATATCGCTGCAGCAGCGAGGAGGATCGAGGAAGCGCAACTGTTTCAGGCTCGTGAAACCCGCTCAGCTCGCGGCCGGCTTCTTGCCGGGTTTCTTCGGGGCTGCCGGTTTTGCGGCGGCGGGAAGCTCCGGCGCCCGCTCGATCGACTTTAGCCGTCCCGACACGAAGCGATAGATGCCGGGGTGCTCGCCTTGCAGATACGTCAGCACCACGCTGCGCTCGCCGCGCTCGTTCCTCGAGATCTCCACCTGGCCGGTATAGCCCGCCGCCCGCACGAGGTCGCACTCGCTCATTTCGAGCGCGATCCCTGGACCGGGCCGCGAGCCGCCAGGCTGCGCCGATCCCGGCGCGAGCGGCGCCGGCGCGGGGCCCGCTTCGGGGCCGGCCTGGAAATAGAGCGTGCCCGGCCCCGATGGTCCGTCCGCGGGGGCGGGATCGCCGGCGCATCGTCCATCCGGTCCCACGAAATCATCCGGTCCCAGCGGCCTTGCCGCATGGATCGTGGGGGTCACGGCCTGGGCCCAGTCCGGCTTGGTGAGGCGCAATTTCGTTCTGAGATCCGAATCGGAGGCCTGCTCATTGGGCGAGGAGCATGCCGCGAGCGCCAGCAACAGCGCTGCGGCTGCCGTCGCGGCTGACTGGCGGGAAACCTTGCTCGCCATTCCTCGAGATCCGTTTCGGGCCGTTCGCACCGGACCGGCGATGGCGCGCATTTTGCTCCAGCGGCGCGCCGGCAGCAATGCGAAGACATCCGCCGCTCGGCTTGCCGGCAAGGCAGCGGTCGTGGCGAGGATACGATGCCGGGCGATTGCGGCAAAACCCGAGACGCTCCAGCGCCTGGGCTGTAGTGCGCTGCCGGCCATGGCCGAGCCTTGCTGGCCGCGGACGCCGCCGTTATAAGCCCAAAAATTCCGACGGTTCTCCCCCGCAACAGGAAGGCCGAGATGGCGATCGAGCGCACCTTCTCGATCATCAAGCCCGATGCGACCCGGCGCAATCTGACCGGCGCGATCAACGCCATGATCGAAGCCGCGGGGCTGCGCATCGTGGCGCAAAAACGCGTGCGCATGACGCGGAAAGAGGCCGAGACGTTCTATGCGGTCCACCGCGAGCGCCCGTTCTTTTCCGAGCTGGTGGAATCCACGATTTCCGGGCCGGTGGTCGTTCAGGTGCTCGAAGGCGAGAACGCGATCGCCAAATATCGGGAGCTCATGGGCGCCACCGATCCGGCCAAAGCCGATCCCGGAACCATCCGCAAGCTCCACGCGCGCTCGATCAGCGAGAACTCGGTGCACGGCTCCGACGGCCCGGAAACCGCGGCGGTCGAGATCGCGCAGTTTTTCTCGGCAGACGAGATCGTCGGCTGATTCGGGTCGTCATCCCGGCCCAGTGCCGGGATGCACGAATTGAATCCCGACGCGTAAGGCGTGGATGGTCGGGACAAGCCCGGCCAGTACGAATCAATCCCGAATCGGTTCAGGCTGCTCCTCAGTGCCGTCCCGGCGCATTCAATCGCGCGCGCCGATGCCGTATACCTCGGCGATGGACGCCACGGCTCAGCCCTTCATTGCGCTCGCCCAGGTGGTGATGATCGACATCGCGCTCGCGGGCGACAACGCGATCGTGGTCGGACTGGCGGCCTCCCGGGTCGCGGCCGCGATGCGGCGCAGGGTGATTTTCTGGGGCATCGCCGGCGCCGTCGTGCTGCGCGTGCTGTTCGCGGTGCTCGCGACGCGCCTGTTCGCGATCATCGGGCTCACCCTTGCCGGCGGCATCCTCCTGCTGTGGGTGTGCTGGAAGATGTACCGCGAGCTCAGCCGCGGCCCCGGGGGTCAGGCCGTCATCGCCGGCAATGCGGGCGCGAAGGAGCCGCAGACCTCGATGAGCTTTCGGGCTGCGGTGGCGCAGATCATCGTCGCGGATCTTTCCATGTCGCTCGACAACGTGCTGGCGGTGGCGGGCGCGGCCAAGAACAATTTGCCGATCCTGATGATCGGGCTCGCCCTGTCGGTTCTGCTGATGGCGGTCGCGGCGAATTTCATCGCCAAGCTCCTCGTGCGCCACGCCTGGATCGGCTGGCTCGGGCTCGCCATCGTGCTCTACGTGGCGCTCGAAATGATCTGGCGCGGCGTTTTCGAAGTAGCGGCGCACGCTTGATCCGGTCTGCTGCGCGCGCGGCCAGCGGCCAAAAAATCGATGATGTCGATGCGCCGCCTCGGTTTGTTCACGCGCGGCGCTTGTCCCGGGGCTCGCCGTTACCCTTGCACCCGCCATTCCGCGGCGATGCGGCGCTCGACGGAAGGGCTAGATTGGGCGATCATGCCGCTTCGCGAGGGTTTTGCATGAACCGGATCGAGCCTGGCTTTGCGTCGGCGCCGCGGGTGGCCCATTCGGTCTGCCCGCACGATTGCCCGTCGACCTGCGCGCTCGAAGTCGAGGTGCTCGATGAGCGCACCATCGGGCGCGTGCGCGGGGCCGAGGACAACGACTACACGCTCGGCGTGATCTGCGCCAAGGTCGCGCGCTATGCCGAGCGCGTGCATCACCCCGACCGGCTGCTGCGCCCGCTGCGCCGCAAAGGGCCGAAAGGCTCCGGCGATTTTGCGGAAATCTCCTGGGACGACGCGCTCGATCTCGTCGCCGAGAATTTTGCAGAAGCGGAGCGCCGCCACGGCGCGGAGGCAGTGTGGCCCTATTACTACGCCGGCACCATGGGGCTCGTCATGCGCGACGGCATCAACCGCCTGCGCCACGTCAAGAAATATTCCGGCTTCTATTCGACCATCTGCAACACGCCGGCGCGCGTCGGCTTTTTGGCCGGCACCGGCCGGCTCGCCGGCCCCGATCCGCGCGAGATGGCGAAATCCGATCTGGTCGTGATCTGGGGCACCAACGTCGTCAACACCCAGGTCAACGTGATGACGCACGCCACCCGCGCGCGAAAAGAGCGCGGGGCGAAGATCGTGGCGGTCGACGTCTACCGCAACGGCACTATGCAGCAGGCCGATCTCGCGGTGCTGATCCGGCCGGGCACCGACGCGGCGCTCGCCTGCGCGGTCATGCATTGCCTGTTCCGCGACGGCAAGGCGGATCGCGATTATCTCGAGCGCTACACCGATGTCCCCGCCGAGCTCGAGGCGCACGTGCGCTCGCGCTCGCCGCAATGGGCCGCGGCGATCACCGGATGCGACGTCGCCACCATCGAGGCGTTCGCGGCGCTCATCGGCGAGCGCAAGCGCGCGTATTTCCGGCTCGGCTACGGCTTCTCGCGCTCGCGCAACGGCGCCGTCAACATGCATGCGGCGAGCTGCATCCCGGCGGTGACCGGCGCCTGGCTCCACGAGGGCGGCGGCGCGTTCTTCAACAATTCGGCGATCTATCACTGGGACACGACCATGATCGAGGGGCACGACGCCCGCGATCCCTCGATCCGCGTGCTGGACCAGTCGCGCATCGGACCGATCCTGGTCGGCGACGCGGAGGCCCTGTTTGGTGGCCCGCCGGTCACCGCGCTGATCGTCCAGAACACCAATCCGATGTCGGTCGCGCCGGAGCAGGATCTCGTCAAGCGCGGTTTCGCCCGCGACGACCTGTTCGTCTGCGTGCACGAGCAGTTCATGACCGAGACCGCCCGCATGGCCGACGTGGTCCTGCCCGCCACCATGTTCCTGGAGCACGACGACTTCTACCAGGGCGGCGGCCACCAATACATCCAGCTCGGGCCCAAGCTGGTCGAGCCGCCCGGCGAATGCCGCTCCAACCACGAGGTCATCTGCGCGCTGGCGCGGCGGCTCGACGCGCGTCACCCGGGGTTCGAGATGAGCGCGCGCGAGCTGATCGACTGGACGCTGCGCCGTTCCGGCTGGGGCGGCATCGAGGAGCTGGAGGCGAAGCGCTGGATCGATTGCCAGCCCGATTTCGCCACCGCGCATTACGTCGACGGCTTTGCCTGGAGCGACGGCAAGTTCCGCTTCAAGCCGGATTGGCCGAACGTGCCGCACCGGCATCCGTGGGAGGCCGGTCCCGTCGAGCAGATGCCGCGCCTCCCCGACCATTGGCAGATCATCGAAGAGGCCGACACGAACCATCCGTTTCGCCTGGCGACGTCACCGGCGCGGCAGTTCCTCAACTCGACCTTCACCGAGACGCCGACGTCGCGCGCGCGCGAGCGGCGGCCCGAGGTGATGATCCACCCCGACGATGCCGCGCCGCTCGGGATCGCCGACGGCGGCAAGGTCGTGCTCGGCAATGAGCGCGGCGAGGTGTGTATCCACGCGAAACTGTTCGACGGGGTGCGCCGGGGCGTGCTAGGTGTGTATCCACGCGAAACTGTTCGACGGGGTGCGCCGGGGCGTGCTGATTGCCGAGTCCATTTTTCCCAACGCGGCGTTCGAGGACGGGCGCGGCATCAACACGCTCACCGGGGCCGACGCCATCGCGCCGTTCGGGGGCGCCGCGTTTCACGACAACAAGGTGTGGGTGAAGCGGGCCGGGCTTTGAGCGAATCGCGGCGCGCCGCGCCGGTTTCGTCCGGCCGCGGCGTGCCGGCATGCCGACCGGGTCGACTCCGGCGGTAACGAAATCTTCACCGCCGGTCCGTTGCTCGAAATTTGCCAGCGCGATCAAGCTTCAAGGCGGCGCGCCGCGAGCAGGAACATGGCTGCGCGAGGCGCACGCAACCTGGCTTCGGCGACGTGACAAAGCGATCGGCCTTGCTAACGCCCAATTTTTCGTGTTGGCTCGATCCGCAATCTGATTTTGGCTTCCGGCCGAACGCCGTCGAGGCGCGACTGCTTCGGATCTTCCCAAAAACCGGGTTGTGGCGCGGATCGCAGCGTTGCGGCTCCGCGTGAGGACAGGCTTAAGACCAGGAGATCGGCGATGCAGAAGGGCACCGTCAAGTGGTTCAATCCGACTAAAGGCTACGGGTTCATCCAACCATCGACCGGAGACAAGGACGTATTCGTCCACATTTCGGCCGTCGAACGCGCTGGCCTCGGCACTCTCAACGAGGGCCAAGTGGTCGAATATGAGGTCGTCAGCAATCGAGGCAAGACCTCGGCCGAGAACCTGAAGGTCTCGTGACGGCTCGACGTTTCGGGCGCAAAGCCCGGCGGACGATGGTTCCGTAGCCCCCGGTTTCGGCCGGGGGTTTTTTCTTGTCTCCGAGGAATCCGTAGCCCGGATGGAGCGAAGCGAAATCGGCGGCCGAAGGCCGCCGTCCCCGCGAAAGCGGGGACCTCGATTCGCAAGCGGCGTCCCGGATTGCGCGGCGTTCCGCGCCGCTTCATCCGGGCTACGAAATCACGCCACGGCGACGCAGCCCGCCATCTCGCTGCGCTCGGGATAATAGCGCGCGGTCATCCGCCCGACGTAGGCGCGCAGGTTGTCGTGGCGTTCCGCCGCCGTGCGCGTCGCGGCGGTGAAGATCGGGCACAGGGCTGCGGCGATGAAGGCGAACGCGGTGGCGTCGATGCCGGTCGGCTCGCGCCCGAAAAAGAACGGCTTCGCGCCCAGGAATTCGGCGAAGGCGTCCATCGAGCTCGCCGCGAGCGCGCCGATCTCCGCCTGGGAGTGCCGGCCGATGCCGTGCGCGCGGAGCGCATTGCGCACCCGGCGCCGAATCATGGCGATCACGACGGGACGCAGCGGCGCCGGAATCCTGCGGAAGAAGATCTGCGGGCCTTTGGCAAAATTGGCGTCGTCGCTCCAGCGCGCCTCCACGATCGCCCAGTACAGGTGATCCTCCGCGAGCTTCTCGAACGCCCAGGCCGTCGCCTGCTCCTCGCGGGAGAGGCCGCGATCGAAATCGATGCCGTATTTCTTCTCGATGTGCCAGCGGATGAAGGTCGAATCGGCGATCCGCTCGCCGTCATCCTCGATGTACGGCAGCTTGCCCTTGGGCGCGCGGCGCAGGCCTTTGGTGTCGGTGCGATAGACGAGGCCGGCCATCTTGAGCAGCACCTCGGCTTTCATCACGAACGGGCTCGGGTCTGGCAGGCCGAAGGCGGGACCGAAGGTGTAGAGCGTGATCATCAGCGTTCCCTAGATGTTCGGTACGAACAGCAGGCCGTCGGCATCCGCCAGCCCATCGATCCGGCAGCGCCCATCGATGACGCGCACGCGGCCTTCGGCCAGAAACTTCAGCGCCGCCGGGTAGATCCGGTGCTCGGCCTCGAGCACGCGCGCGGCAAGCGTATCGGCCGCGTCGCCCTCGCGCACCGGTACCGCCGCCTGCGCCAGGATCGGCCCGCAATCCACTTCCGGCACCACCATGTGGACGGTGGCGCCGTGAATCTTCACGCCCGCCGCGAGCGCCCGCGCGTGGGTGTCGAGGCCCTTGAAAGACGGCAGCAGGGCAGGGTGGATGTTGAGCATGCGGCCGTGCCATTGGTCGACGAAGCTTGGCGAGAGCAGGCGCATGAAGCCGGCGAGGCAGACGAGATCGATTCGGTACGCCTCGAGCTTCGTCTGCAGCGCGCGCTCGAATCTCTCGCGATCGTTTCCGTAGAGCGTGGGGTCGACGATTTCCGTGGCGATCCCAGCCGCGGCCGCGCGCCGCAAGCCGAGTGCACCGGGGCGGTTCGAAAGCACGAGCGCGATTTGCGCAGGATAGGATTCCTGCGCCGCGGCCGCGATCAGAGCCTCCATGTTGGAGCCGCGGCCGGAGATGAGGATCGCCACGCGCTTCTTGCTCACCGCGATCCCCTTCGCCACGGGCGCGGCCCAAGCCGAGCGATCATCGGCAGCCTCGGCGTCGTAGGACCCATCGGGCGGGTCGTACGGCGGATTCGTGGGCCGCGCAACGGCCGGACAAAGGCATGGAAAGCCAAACCCGGGAACATCCGGGCTTGGCCCGGGGAGAGGGAGAGGCCCCGAGCGCCGGCTTGGCAAGGCCGGCCGGCCGGTCTATCAGGCCCCGTTCGCAAGGGCGCTCGGCTTGAATATCCCCAATCTCATCACGCTCGCCCGGATTCTCTCCGTGCCGATCATGGTCTGGGCCATCAGCTCGGGCGAGATGTTGTTTGCGTTCGCGCTGTTCGTGCTTGCGGGCCTGAGCGACGCGGTCGACGGCTATCTCGCCAAGCGCCTCGACATGGCGAGCGAGCTTGGCGCCTACCTCGACCCGATCGCCGACAAGGCGCTGATCGTGTCGATCTACGTGACGCTCGGCATCAGCGGGGCGGTTCCGCGCCCGCTCGTCATCCTGGTGGTGTCGCGCGACATCATGATCGTGGGCGCGGTGATGCTGGCGTGGCTGCTGGGAAAGCCGATCGCCGCCAAGCCGCTGATGGTCTCGAAGATCAACACCGCCGCGCAGATCGCCTTCGCGGGTCTGGTGCTGGCCTCGCTCGGGTTCGGTTTCGACGGCGGCATCGTGCTCGACGTGGCCATGGCCGTGGTTGCCGCCTTGACGCTGCTTTCGATCGCCGCCTATGTCCGCGAATGGGTGCGGCACATGGGCTCCAACGGCAGCATCGGGAAGACGAGATGACGTTTCCGGGCAATGCCTTGCGGGGACGGCGGCGATGATGCCGATGCGGCAGATGGTGTTCTGGGCGCTGGCCGTCGCCGCCTTCGCGCTGCTGCTGTGGCTGCTGCGCGACATCCTGCTGCCGTTCGTCGCCGGCATGGCGATTGCCTATCTGTTCGATCCGCTCGCCAACCGCCTCGAGAAGCTCGGCGTCCGCCGGCTCGTCGCCGCACTGCTCATCGTCGGAATATTCGCGCTGGCGCTGCTGCTGCTCGGGATCCTGATCGTGCCCGTTCTCGCCGGCCAGCTCAGCGCGCTCATCGCCAAGCTGCCGGAATATGTCGCCAAGGTGCAGGCGCTGGTCACGGACCCGAACCGCCCATGGCTGAGCAAGATCGTGGGCGAGGGCTTCCTCGACGCCCAACAGTCGACGGGCGAGCTGGTCAAGCAGGGGATAGGGTGGCTTGCCGCGTTCCTCACCTCGGTGTGGGCCGGCGGCCGGGCGCTGATCTCGATCGTATCGCTGCTGGTGGTGACGCCGGTCGTGGCGTTCTATTTCATCTACGACTGGCCGCGCATGGTCGCGGCGGTGGACGGCTGGGTGCCGCGCCCGCATCAGGAGACGATTCGCGCGCTCGGCCGCGAGATCAATGCCGCGATCGCCGGTTTCGTCCGCGGCCAGAGCGGAGTCTGCCTGATCCTCGGCGCCTATTATGCGGTGGCGCTCACCGTCGCCGGGCTCAATTTCGGCCTGCTCATCGGCCTCCTCGCGGGCGTGATCACCTTCATCCCCTACGTCGGCTCGCTCACCGGGCTCGTCGTGGGGCTCAGTGTCGCCATCGCCCAGTTCTGGCCCGACTACGCCTCCATCCTGATGGTGCTGGGCATTTTTCTGTTCGGTCAGTTCGTCGAGGGCAACGTGCTTTCCCCGAAGCTGGTGGGCGAGAGCGTCGGCCTGCATCCGTTGTGGCTGATTTTCGCGTTGTTCGCCTTTGCCTATCTGTTCGGCTTCGTCGGGCTGCTGCTCGCGGTGCCGCTCGCCGCGGCCTTCGGCGTGCTCGCGCGTTTCGCGCTCAGGCAATATCTGGCCAGTCCGCTCTACACCGGGCAGCCGGCGCCGCCGGCGGCCGGTATCGCGCCGGCGCCCCGCAAGGAGCTGCGCTGAGCTTTTTCATGCCGAGTGCCTCCGGTCCCCACCAGCTCGCGCTTGCCCTTGCCCATCACGAAAGCTTTGCGCGCGAGGATTTTCTCGCCGGGCCTTCCAATGCGGCCGCGCTGGCATTCGTCGAGGGCTGGCCGGATTGGCCCGACCGGGTGCTGGCCCTGGTCGGCCCGCCCGGTTCCGGCAAGAGCCATTTGGCGGCGATCTGGGCCGAGCGCGCCGGAGCGCGGCTGATGTCCTCGCGGGCGCTCGAGGAGCCGAGCCTCGGCGGCGCGCTGGCGACCGGCGCGCTCGTGCTCGAGGATGTGCGCGCCGGCGCTTTCGAAGAGACCGCACTGTTCCATCTGCTCAATCTCGCGCGCGAGGAACGGGCGTTCTTGCTGCTGACCTCGCGCACATCGCCGGTCGGCTGGCCCGTGCGCGTCCCCGATCTTGCCTCCCGGTTGCGCGCCTTGCCCGTGGCGACGCTCGGCCCGCCCGACGACAATTTGCTGCGAGCGGTGCTGATCAAGCTGTTCGCGGACCGGCAGCTCGCGGTCGACGAAAACCTGGTCTCCTATCTGGCGGCGCGGATCGAGCGATCAGTCGCCGCAGCCCGCGCCGCGGTGGCGGCGCTCGATCAGGCCTCGCTGCGGCTGCAACGGCCGGTTAACCGCGCGCTCGCCGCCGCGACCTTGCGCGGTCTCGAGCCTTGAAACGCGCCTCGGCCGGGGTGATCATGGCTGCGCCCGTCCGGGCTCCCGATTCCCCGTTGAAGGGCTACGGCAAATTCATGGTCGATCGTGCGGAAAACATTGAGCTTTTACCTCCGCAGCCGTTGCCGGCGGGTCGCGAGGGGCTCGCGGTCGCCCCGCCGGCCGTCCCGGAATTCGAGCTCGCACGAAATCCCGCCCGGTTCGTCAATCGCGAATTGTCCTGGCTTCTGTTCAACCGCCGGGTCCTGGAGGAGGCGGCGAACGAGGGCCATCCGCTGCTCGAGCGGGTGCGCTTCCTTTCGATCAGCGCCAACAACCTCGACGAATTCTTCATGGTTCGCGTCGCCGGCCTGAAGGGCCAGGTGCGGGCCGGCATCGCTACCAAGAGCCCGGACGGGCTCACGCCGAGCGAGCAACTCGCCCGCATTCGCGAAGCCGTCGGCGTGCTCGCCAGCGATCAGCAGGGGCGCTGGCGGGAGCTGCGCCAGGAGCTGGCGGAAACCGGCGTCGTGCTGGTCGACGGGCCCGATCTGACCCGGCATGAGCGGGCCTGGCTCGAGGATCATTTCCTGCACCATGTCTTTCCGGTCCTGACCCCGCTCGCCATCGACCCGGCGCATCCGTTCCCGTTCATCCCCAACTTCGGATTCTCGATTGCGCTGCACCTCGCACGCGCCAGCGACGGCAAGGCGATGAACGCACTCATTCGCGTACCCAACAAGATCGAGCGCTTCATCCGCCTGCCGCCGCCCGCCGAAGCCGGAGTCGCGCGGGTGGTCACGCTCGAGCAGGCCGCCGGCCAGTTCATCTCGCTGCTGTTCCCGGGCTATCAGGTGAAGGGGCAGGGCGCATTCCGGGTGCTGCGCGATTCCGAGATCGAGGTCGAGGAAGAAGCGGAGGATCTGGTGCGGTCGTTCGAATCCGTGCTCAAGCGGCGTCGGCGCGGTTCGGTGATCCGGCTCGAGCTCGAAGCGGCGATGCCGCCCGAGCTGCGCAAATTCGTGCAGCGCGCGCTTGCCGTTACCGAGGACGAAATATTCCTGGTCGACGGCGTACTGGCGCTCAATGAGCTCTCGCAGCTCACTGGCAGCCTGGACCGGCCGGATCTCGAATTCGTGCCGTACAACCCGCGCTTCCCCGAGCGCATCCGCGATCAGGGTGGCGATTGCTTCGCGGCGATCCGGCAGAAGGACCTGATCGTCCACCACCCGTACGAATCCTTCGACGTCGTCGTGCAGTTCCTCAACCAGGCGGCGCGCGATCCCGACGTCGTCGCCATCCGGCAGACGCTCTACCGGACCTCGTCCGACAGCCCGATCGTGAAGGCGCTGGCGGAGGCGGCGGAAGCGGGAAAATCCGTCACCGCGCTGGTCGAGCTCAAGGCGCGGTTCGACGAGGAGGCCAACATCCGCTGGGCCCGGGATCTCGAGCGCGCCGGAGTCCAGGTCGTGTTCGGCTTCATCGAGCTCAAGACCCACGCCAAGCTGTCGCTCGTGGTGCGTCGCGAGGGCGGCTCGCTCGCCTCCTACGTCCACGTCGGCACCGGCAATTATCATCCGGTCACGGCGCGGATCTACGCGGACCTCTCGCTGTTCACCGCGGACCCGGTGATCGCCCGCGACGTGGCGCGCATCTTCAATTTCATCACCGGCTACGCCGAGCCGGCCGAAATCGAGAAGATGGCGGTGTCCCCGCTCAACCTCAGATCGCGCATGCTCGATCACATTCGCCAGGAGATCGCCCACGCCAAGGCCGGGCGGCCGGCGGCGATCTGGATGAAGATGAACGCGCTGGTCGACCCGGAGATCATCGACGCGCTCTACGGCGCCTCGCGCGCCGGCGTCGAGGTCGATCTCGTCGTGCGCGGCATCTGCTGCCTGCGGCCCGGCGTGCCGGGGCTCTCCGATCGCATCCGGGTCAAATCGATCGTCGGCCGATTTCTCGAGCATGGCCGGATCTATTGCTTCGGGGCCGGCCATCCGCTGCCGCACCCCAAGGCTGCGGTCTACATTTCCTCCGCCGACCTCATGCCGCGCAACCTCGATCGCCGGGTCGAAGTGCTGTGCCCGGTGCTCAATCCGACCGTGCACGAGCAGGTGCTCGACCAGATCATGATCGCCAATTTCAAGGACAACCAGCAGAGCTGGAAGCTCTTGCCGGACGGCACCTCGACGCGCATAAAGGCTGCATCCGGCGAGGAGCCATTCAATGCCCATAAATATTTCATGACCAATCCAAGCCTGTCCGGCCGTGGAAAATCGCTTAAAGACTCGTCCCCCCGCAGCCTCATTCGCCGGCGCGAGCGCGCCTAGGCGCGCGGGGCATGGTGCCCGCGGGCGGCTGGATCTCGGCCCGCCGGTCGCCGTCATCGACATCGGGTCGAATTCGGTCCGCCTGATCATCTATGAGGCGTTGACCCGCAGTCCGACGCCGATCTTCAACGAAAAGGTCCTGGCGGGGCTCGGCCGGGAAGTGCAATCGACCGGGCTGCTCCCCGCCGATGCGGTGGAAAAGGCGCTGGCCGCGCTCGGCCGGTTCCGCGCCTTGTGCGACACCGTCGGGGTCGCGAGCTTGTGGGGGCTGGCCACGGCCGCCTGCCGCGACGCCAGCAACGGCCGCGTGTTCATCGCCGACGCCGAGCGCATCTGCCGCACCAAGATCGACGTGCTGTCGGGCAAACGCGAGGCCAAATATTCGGCGCTGGGCGTGACCTCCGGCATTCATCGTCCCGACGGCATCGTCGGCGACCTCGGCGGCGGCTCGCTCGAGCTCGTCGACGTGCACGGCAACCGGATTCGCGAGGGCGTGTCGCTTCCGCTCGGCGGCCTCGCCCTGCAGGACATCTCCTCGAAGTCGCTCAAGAAGGCGGAGAAATTCGTCAAGAAGGCGCTGGCCGGCATACCGGGGCTCGCGGCCGGGGCCGGGCGCAGTTTCTACGCGGTCGGCGGCACGTGGCGCGCGCTCGCGCGCCTGCACATGTGGCAGACCGGATACCCGCTTCACGTCATGCACGGCTACGTGATCCCGGCCAAGGAAGCGCTGGAGTTCTCCCGGCTCGTGCACCGCATCGATCCGCAGATGCTCTCGCGCATCGAGGTGGTTTCCGACGCGCGCCGGCCGCTGCTGGCCTATGCGGCGCTGGTGCTGGAGCACCTGGTCCGTGTGGCGCGCCCGAAGCACGTGGTGATCTCGGCGCTCGGCGTGCGCGAAGGCCTGCTCTATTCGCTGCTCGATCCGCAGCAGCGCAAGCGCGATCCCCTGATCGCCGCGGCGCAGGACCTCAACGTGCTGCGCTCGCGCTCGCCGCCGCACGGTGAGGAGCTGACGTCCTGGACCGACGATTTTCTCGCCTCCTCCGGCATCGATGAAACCCCGGAGGAGAAACGGCTGCGCCACGCGGCCTGTCTGCTGGCCGACATCGGCTGGCGGGCGCATCCCGACTACCGCGGCGAGCAATCGCTCAATATCGTCGCTAATGCCGCCTTCGTCGGCATCGACCACCCGGGGCGCGCGTTCCTGGCGCTGACCGTGTTCTTCCGCCACGTCGGCCTGGTGGACGAGGAGCTCTCCCCGCGCTTGCGCGAGCTGGCCTCGACCCGCATGCTCGACCGGGCGCGCATTCTCGGTGCCGCGCTGCGGGTCGCGTTTTTGATCTCCGCGGCGATGCCCGGCATCCTGCCGCGGGCTCCCATGCGGGTCGCGCATCGGCGCCTGGTGCTCGACCTCGACGCCAAGCTGGCGCCGCTCGCGGGCGAGCGTCTGTTCAATCGGCTGCGGCAGCTTGGTCGCCTGATCGGCCGAGACCCGGTGATGGTGACTGGCTAGCGGACACGGAACACGGAAGAAGACCTGCGATGAAGGATTACGAGCGCTACGACGGCCTCGGCCTCGCCGACCTGGTGAAGACCCGCGCGGTCACCGCGAAGGAGCTGCTCACGGCCGCGGTGGCGCGGATCGAGGCCCGCAATCCCGCGGTCAACGCCGTCGTCAATCGCATGTACGATCGCGCCGAGGCCACCATTGCCGCGGGATTGCCCGCGGGCCCGTTCACCGGCGTGCCGTATCTCCTGAAAGATCTCGGCGTTTACTACACCGGCACCGTGACCTCGTCCGGCTCCGCCTTTTTCCGTGACGCGATTGCCGACCACGACAGCGAGATCGTGGCACGCCTGAAGCGCGCTGGGCTCGTCATTCTCGGCAAAACCAACACCTCGGAATTCGGCCTTTCCACCTCGGTCGAGCCGAAGCTGTTCGGCCCGACCCGCAACCCGTGGAACCTCGAGTTCAGCGCCGGCGGCTCAAGCGGTGGTGCCGCCGCCGCGGTGGCGTCCGGCATGTTGCCGGTGGCGCATGCGACCGACGGCGGCGGCTCGATCCGCATTCCGGCGTCCTGCTGCGGCTTGTTCGGCCTCAAGCCCACGCGCGCGCGCACGCCGCTGGGGCCGGACTTCGGCGAAGGCTGGAGCGGCATGGGCGTCGGCCATGCGGTCACGCGCTCGGTGCGCGACAGCGCTGCGCTGCTCGATGCCACCGCCGGCCCGGACGTCGGCGATCCCTATTGGGCGCCGCCGCCCGGAGGTCCTTATCTTGCGGAGGTCGGCGTCGATCCGGGGCGGCTCAGAATCGCCTTCACCACGAAGGCGTGGAGCGGTCATCCGGTCGACGCGGATTGCGTGGCCGCGGTGTTGGCGAGCGCGAAGCTGTGCGAGAGCCTCGGCCATTCCGTGGCGGAAGCTTCGCCTTTCATCGACGAGGAGCTGCACAACAAGGCACGCCGGGTCGTCATCGGCGCCAACACCCGCACGACGCTGGAAGCCCGGGGCAAGGCGCTCGGCCGCGAGCCGAGACCCGACGATGTCGAGACCTTCACCTGGGCGGCCGCCGAATCCGGGCGCGAGCTCACCGCGAGCGATTACGCCGGCGCCATCCGCGTGCTGCATCAGATCGGCCGTGTCGTCGGCCGCTTCTTCACCCGCTACGACGTGCTGCTCACGCCGACGATGTGCGAGCCGCCCTACAAGCTCGGCGTGCTGAGCATGAGCGGCAACGATCCGCAAACCTACCTGCAGGCGCTGCTCGGCACGATCGCGTTCACGTCGCTGTTCAACACCGCCGGCAATCCGGCGATGTCGGTTCCGCTGCACTGGTCGGCCAGCGGCCTGCCGGTCGGGGTGCAGTTTGCGGCGCCCTTCGGGGACGAGGCGACGCTGTTGCGTCTGGGCTCGCAGCTCGAGGCCGCCCGGCCGTGGGTGGACCGCCGCCCGCCGCGGCATTGAGCTTTCACCCGCGCTCCACCGGCACCACGCGGCCGCTCTCGATCGCGAGCGCCAAGCGCCCATGCTTGAGCGCCAGCGCTTTTTCTCCGAACAGCTCCCGCCGCCAGCCCTTGAGCGCGGCGACGTCGGCCTCGTCGTCGGCGGCGATCCGTTCGAGGTCCTCGACGGTGGCGATCACCTTGGCGGCGACCGCGTGGCGCTCCGCGGTCATGCGCAGCAGCACCTTGAGCAATTCGACAATTGCCGCGCCGTTGACCGCGGCGCGGCTGCGTTCGATCCGCGGCAGCGATTTTAAATCGCGCGCAAGCCCGCGCTCGACCGCTTGGAGAATGGCCTCGCCCCATTTCGACCGCTCGAACCCCCGCGGCAGGGAACGTAGCGCCGCGAGCTTTTCCATACTGGTCGGCGCCTGCACGGCGATGTCGCCGAGCGCGTCGTCTTTCAGCACGCGCCCACGCGGCACGTCCCGGCTTTGCGCCTCGCGCTCGCGCCAGGCTGCGACCTCCATCAGGACCGCAAGCTCCTTCGGCTTGCGCGCCCGTGTCCGGACCCGCTGCCAGGCACGCTCCGGCTCGGCCCGATAGGTATCGGGCGAGGTCAGGATCTCCATCTCCTCGTTCACCCACTCGATGCGCCCGCGCTTTGCGAGATCCGCCGACAGCGCGAGATAGATGTCGCGCAAATGGGTGACGTCGGAGATCGCGTAGGCGATCTGCGCCTTGCTGAGCGGCCGGCGCGACCAGTCGGTGAACCGGTGGGATTTGTCGAGATAGTCGCCGGTGATGCGCTGGACCAGCTGCTCGTACGAGATGGAATCGCCATGAGGCCGGCCCGGTGCCAGACGATCTCGATATCCTGGCGTCCGGCATGGAAGACCTTCAGCACGCGCTCGTCCGCCATCAATGCGAAGAACGACGCGAGATCGATGTCGGGCGCCAGCGCGTCGACGACCAGAGCCTCGTCCGGGCTCGCCATCTGCATCACGCACAGGATCGGGTAATAGGTGCTTTCGCGCAGAAACTCGGTGTCGATGGTCACGCACGGATGCTTCGCCAGCCGGGCGCAGGCTTGCGCAAGCGAATCGGTGGTGGTGATCGGCTCCATGTGTCTCGGTTTTTTAGCGGACGCCGGCCCCGGTGTCGCTGGTCAAAACATACCGGCAACGGCCTCGGCGGCTCCTTGCAAACTGGGTCAACAGATTCGCCCGAGACTCTGGTATCATTTTACAATCCGGCCGGTAATGGTAGCCCGGATGAAGCTGCGCGAAGCGCGGCGCAATCCGGGAAGGGCGCCCCGGATTACGCGCCTGCCGAGCAGGCGCTCCATCCGGGCTACGGCTGTCCGCGCACGCGCGGCATGTGGATGAACTCCCACGGGCTCGGCATCTCCCCGACCGGCACCTCGATCACACTGGGTCGGTCGCGCTGGGCAAGGCCGCGCCGCAGCGCCCCCCGCAGCGCCTCGGGCGAACGCACCCGCTCGGCTCTCGCCCCAAAACTCTCGGCGTAGCGCACGAAATCCGGGTTGGTGAGGTCGCTCGCGATGAGCCGGTTGCCGTAGCGCTCGGCCTGGATGCGGCGGACGTTGCCGAAGGCATCGTCGTTGAACACGATCGTCACCAGGGGAATGCGGTGATGCATGGCGCTCGCCAGCTCGTTCGCGCTGTAGAGGAAGCCGCCGTCGCCCGAGATCGCCACCACCGGCACGTCGCGCCGGGCGTCCTGGGCGCCGAGCGCGGTGGCAAATCCCCAGCCGAGGTTGTCCTGATATCCCGGAGAGAGGAACGTCCGCGGTTGGTAGACCGGGAGCAGCAGCCGCGCGGCGAAGCCGATCTGGGTCACCTCGTCGACGAAGATTCCGTCCTCGGGCAGCTCGGCGCGGATCGCCTGCAAATACGCGATCTGCGGTCCGAGCTTCTCGAGCCGCCTGCGCATCCGCGCCTGTCGCTCCTGCAGCTCGGCCTTGCGCGATCTGCGCCGGTGATTGTGCGTGGGCAGTGCGTCGATCAGGCGGCGCAGGATCGATTTTGCGCTGCCGATCAGCGCGACAGCCGGCGCGCGGAACCGGGCCGGCTCGTCCGGATCGGCGTCGATCCGGACGATCGTGAGCGCGTCGTCGAGGCCCCATGCGGTCTGCGGATTGTGCAGCCTGGTGCCGACCGCGAGCACCGCATCGGCTTCGCCCCATAGTTCATGTCCGAGCGGGAGCGTCACGCTCAGCGGATTGCGGCTGTCGAGCACGCCGCGGCCGCGGCGATAGCCGAGCACCGGCGCCTGCAGCATGGCGGAAATTTCTGCGACTTCCGCGGCCGAATCCTGGGCGCCCCCGCCGCACACGATCAGCACGCGCTTCGCCGCGCCGAGCCGCTTTGCCGCGTCGGCGATGGCGTCTTGGTCGAGCGGCGGTTCGGGCGGCGGCTGCGGCGGAACGAGCTTCACCTCGCCCGCGCGCCCCCACACGTCGATGGCGCATTCGAGCGCCGCCGGACCCGGACGTCCGGTCCGCATCGCGGTCATCGCCTGCGCGACCAGCGCGGAAGCCTCCTCGGGGGCGCGGATGCGGGCGTAATGGCCGACGAGGCGGCCGATGATGCCGGCCTGGTCGCGGATCTCGTGGAGGTGGCCGAAGCCGCGGCCGATGTCCGCGTCGGGGATCTGCCCGATCAGCGCCAGCACCGGCGCGTTCATCGCATAGGCCATGAGCAGCGCCGCGCCGGAGTTGAGCAGTCCGGGGCCGGGCACGACCGCGTAGGCTTGCGGCTTGCCGGTGGCGAGCGCGGCGCCGAGCGCCATATAGGCGGCGCCCTGTTCATGGCGGGTGTGGACGGTCCGGACGGTTTCGGCGGCCTGGAACAGCGCATCGAACAGGGGATCGTTGTGCACGCCGGGAAGCGCATAGACCGTATCGAGCCCATGGGCGATGAGCGAGGCGACGGTCGCTTCGGCGGCGGTCATCCGTTGCATTCGCAGGCTCCGGCTCGCACGGGCGCAAGCCGGCGAGTCTGCAAATCCCCGCCGCGGTGTCGAGGGCCTGAGCTTTGCGCTTCCCGGCGCATCGTCTTGACAACGGTCATAGGGCCTAGCTTAGGTCGTCATGGCCGGCCTTGTGCCGGCCATCCACGGATGCCGGTGCGGCGATGCCGTTTCGTGGATGCCCGGGACAAGCCCGGGCATGACGATGTCAATGTAGCCCCGCCGCATTGGGCGGAAGCATCTCCTCAAGGGAACGACATGCATCGCTACCGCACGCACACCTGCGGCGCGCTTCGCGAACGCGACATCGGCACGGCGGTGCGGCTCTCGGGCTGGGTTCACCGCATCCGCGACCACGGCGGCTTGCTGTTCATCGATCTGCGCGACCATTACGGGCTGACCCAATGCGTGGCCGACCCCGACAGCCCGGCGTTCGCGGCGGCGGAGCGGCTGCGCGCCGAATCGGTGGTGCGGATCGACGGCACGGTGCGCCGGCGCCCGGACGGCACGGAAAATCCCGAGCTGCCGACCGGCGCGGTCGAGATCTTCATCGCCGAGATCGAGGTGCTCTCGCCGGCCGCCGAGCTGCCGCTGCCGGTGTTCGGCGAGCCGGAATATCCCGAGGACATCAGGCTCAAGTACCGTTTTCTCGATCTGCGGCGCGTTCATCTGCACGCCAACATCATGCGACGCATCGCCGTCATCGACAGCCTGCGCGCGCGCATGAAAGCCCAGGGCTTTTCCGAGTTCCAGACGCCGATCCTGACCGCGTCCTCGCCCGAGGGCGCGCGCGATTTTCTCGTTCCCTCGCGGCTGCATCCGGGAAAATTCTACGCGCTGCCGCAGGCGCCGCAACAGTTCAAGCAATTGCTGATGGTCGCCGGCTTCGACCGCTATTTCCAGATCGCGCCGTGCTTCCGCGACGAGGATCCGCGCGCCGACCGCCTGCCGGGCGAATTCTATCAGCTCGACGTCGAGATGAGCTTCGTCACCCAGGACGACGTCTTCGCCGCGATGGAGCCGGTGCTGCGCGGTGTGTTCGAGGAATTTGCCGGCGATTGGTCGGTCACGAAGGAATTCCCGCGCATCTCCTACCGCGAGGCAATGCGCAAGTATGGCACCGACAAGCCGGACTTGCGCAATCCGCTGGTCATCGCCGACGTGACAGAGGAATTCGCCGGCGCCGGCGTGGAATTCAAGGCGTTCAAGAACAAGATCGTGCGCGCGCTTCCCGCGCCGGGCGCGGCCTCGCAGCCGCGCTCGTTCTTCGACAAGCTCAACGAATGGGCGCGCAGCGAGCTTGCCGCGCCGGGGCTCGGCTATATCGTGTTCGAGGCCGACGGCGGCAAGGGGCCGATCGCGAAGTTCATTCCGGCCGACGTGCAGCAGAAGATCGCGGCGGCCGCTGGCGTCAAACCGGGCGATGCGGTTTTCTTCGCGGCCGGCCGGGAGGAGGAGGCGGCAAAGCTCGCCGGCGCCGCGCGCACGCGGCTCGGCGAGGAGCTCGGCCTGATCGACCAGAAGCAATTCGCGCTGGCCTGGATCGTCGATTTCCCCATGTATGAATGGAACGATCTCGACAAGAAGATCGACTTCTCCCACAACCCGTTCTCGATGCCGCAGGGCGGCCTCGAGGCGCTGGAAAGCCGCGACCCGCTTACGATCAACGCCTTCCAGTACGACGTCGTGTGCAACGGCTACGAGATCGCCTCGGGCGCGATCCGCAATCACGACCCCGAGATCATGCGCAAGGCGTTCGCCATCGCCGGCTATGACGATGCGGTGCTCGAGGCGCGCTTCGGCGGCCTCTACCGCGCGTTCCGCTACGGCGCGCCGCCCCACGGCGGCATGGCGGCCGGGCTCGACCGCATGGTGATGCTGCTGTGCCGCGAGCACAATCTGCGCGAGGTCGCGCTGTTCCCGATGACGCAGCGCGCCGAGGATCTGCTGATGGGCGCCCCCTCCGAGGTCTCGCCCAAGCAGCTCAAGGAACTGCACATCAGGCTCGATCTGCCGCCGAAGCCCGAAGGTTAGTTAGCTCGAACCGCGCCTCGACGGCTCGATCGACGTTGGAAAATCAGGGGGAGAGCCATGGCGACGCTGCTCGCAAAGAATGCGGACGTGGTCGTCACCATGGACGGCCGACGCCGGGAGCTCAAGAACGCCGGCGTTTTTGCCCGCGACGGCGTCATCGAGCAGGTGGGGCTCGCCGCGGAACTGCCGTCTACCGCCGATCGGATACTCGACCTGCGGGGCCACATCCTGCTTCCCGGAATGATCAACGGCCACCACCATCTGGATCAGGTCCTGACGCGGAATTTACCCGCGGGCCAAGACACCAACCTGTTCCCTTGGCTCAAGGCGCATTACCGCGTCTGGGCGGCGCGCACGCCCGAAGACACGCGGACGGCCGTGCTGGTCGGCTGTGCGGAATTGGCGCGGTCGGGCTGCACGACGGTGTTCGACCACGCTTACGTGTTCAAGAACGGTTGCAGGGTGGACGATCAGATCCACGCCGCGGCCGAGATCGGCGTGCGTTTCGTCGTCTCGCGAGGCAGCATGTCGCTTGGGCAGTCCAAGGGAGGGTTGCCGCCGGACGACTGCGTGGAAGACGAAGCCGCGATCCTGAGCGACTCCGTCCGCGTCATCGAGCAGTACCACGACCCCAAGCCCGGCTCGATGCTGCAGATCGTGCTCGCTCCGTGTTCGCCATTCTCGGTAACGGCGGATTTGATGCGCGAGTCGGCCAAGATCGCGCGGCACTACGGTGTCAAGCTGCATACCCATCTGTGCGAGACCTTGGACGAGGAGCGCTACACGCTCACGCATGTGGGGCTGCGTCCCGTGGCTTACATGGACTCGCTCGATTGGGTGGGCAACGACGTGTGGTATGCGCATGCGGTGCATGTGAACGATGAGGAGGTGGGTCTGTTCGCGCGGAAGGGAGCAGGCGTCTGCCATTGCCCGTCCTCCAACATGCGGCTCGCGTCCGGCATTGCTCCGATCAAGAAATATCTGGACGCCGGCGTCAGGACCGGGCTCGGGGTCGACGGCTCGGCGAGCAACGACGGCTCGAACCTGCTGGTCGAGGTGCGGGAAGCGATGCTGCTTGCACGGCTGAAGATCGGGCTGCTCCCGCCGGAAGGGCCGCACAGCGTTTTGTCCACCTCGGATCCGCTGCGGGCCAAGGAATGGATGACCGCGCGGCAGGCACTCGAGATCGCGACGATCGGCGGCGCCGCCGTGCTCGGGCGGACCGACATCGGGTCGCTCGAGCCCGGCAAAAGCGCCGACTTCTTCACGCTCGATCTCAACGCCATTGCCTATAGCGGTGGCTTGAGCGATCCCGTCGCCGCCATCGTCTTCTGCGCACCGACCTCGGCTCGCCATACCGTCGTCGGCGGACGGCTGATCGTCGACAATGGCGAGGTGGTGACCATCGACATGGGCCCGGTCGTACAGGAGAACAATCGTAACGCCGCGCGTTTGGCCGCGCTTTCGGCGCAAGGCTGAGGCGTGGCGCTGGCGGTCAGATCGTGAGGCGTTGCGTTGAACCTGAATACTGTCGCCGAAGTTGAAGGGTCCGTCGTCCGCCGACGAAATTGCCCGAGTGGCGCTATGGCGACACGCCTTCCACGGCATAAATGCGGAAATTCGCGTATTTGTCCCCCACCTTCTTGGCTTCCTTGTAAGCCGAAGAATTAAATGCGGCTTGTGCTCTTTCCATGCTCTCGAAGGCCATCACGGCAATGCGCGGTTTGGGTGGCTCACCGTACATGGCTGCGGTCTCGCCTCCGCGAACGAGGTATTTGCCGCCTCCATCCGTGATCGCTTTCGCGGCAATCGGCACGTACTCCTTTTCATAAGGCTCCGGGTTCGTCACATCGATCTCCGCGACGACATATGCGATTGGTTTGGCCTGGGCGTGGAGCGCTTGAACGGCAGCAGCGCCGAGCGCAACTCCTGCCAGGATCGACAATGCGACGGTGTAGCGGGTTTTCATCGCCTCTTTCTCCTACTGACGTCCGACGACCGGCAGGAACTTAATAGGTCTGCGCCTGACCCGCGAGCGTCTTTGTTTGCGTCCGCCGGATCGGAGGACGACTTCGAAACCGACGGTTTGTCGTTTTTATCTCCCGGTCCAGCAGCAATCCGGATGCCTGGGATCGATCCTTCCGCCTGCGTTCAAGTCGCATCTGTAGAAACCGGGAGCGCAGGCGCGGGAAGGAGGGCCCGCGAGAGGCTGCCAGCAGCAGTCCGGATTGGCAGGATCAATCCTTCCGCCTCTGTTCAAGCTGCACTTGTAGTAATTCTTGCGGCACTCCCGGGCTTCAGCCGCGCTCCCCGCCACGGCGGTCACAACAGAAGCCAGAGCGGCCACGGCGCCGGCCATGCCCAGGATTCGTTTGGCGCTGGCGCCGGGACGATGGAGCGGGAATGAAGTGGGTCGCATGGCGATGGCTCCTTGTCGCGACGCCTGCCGGTGCTTCGGCCGCTCTCGAAGCATCGTGCGCCTACCGATGCTACTCTGGCGTCCGTCCGCCGACGGTGATGGGAATGATCGCGCATCAGGGTCCTTCCCGCAAGACGGCTGATGTTCCGGGTTTCCGCCTCGGGCAATCCTGCAGCAGATCGAAGTCGCCTGACGACCAACATGGTTGCGGGGGTTGCCGCCTTCGCGTGGCGGCATGCACGCTCCAGCGGAGATCGCTCGTTGATTGAGCTTGCGCAGGGGCTTGGTGCGGATACGCTGGTCCATCGTGTGAGCCGATGCCGCGCATCATCATTCGAGAGGGGGCACCCAAATGCCGCAGCGACTTGCTCTTCCTTGCGTGACGGCAATCGCCATGGCATCGAGTCTCGGCTTTGCGCAGTCGCCGTCGCCGAACGGTGTCAGAACACTCGATCCTCCCGGGGCCATCAGGACGGAGGGTACCTGGAGTCTCGGCACTAGAGCCGGTGACTTCATCTTTGTCGCCGGCATGCAGGGCATCGATCCGGCGACCAACAAGTTGGTGCAGGACCCCCAGGCCCGCGTTCGTCAGGCATTCCTCAATATCGGCTTGATTGCTCGATCGGAGGGCGCCAGCCTACAGGATTGCGTGCGGCTCACCGTCTACGTGAGTGACCTGCACCGGTTTGCACCCATGGTGGACAAGGCGCAGGCAGAGATTTGGGGCAAGCCGCCATATCCGCCCCGCACCATGGTCGAGGTCCGGCGCCTGTTTGACGACGATATCGTGGAGATCGACAGCATCTTTTACGCCCCAATGAAAAAATGAGTCGGCGCCGGCTGGATCGCCCCCGAAGGTCGTAGAATGACGGTGCGCGTTCTCCATTACTTGTAGCGGGATGACGCGTCGTGCCGACCGATCGGAGCGCGAATACCATAGTTACTTTTGCGTGCTCGCGGTTACGTCGACCTCGATGAGCATTCCTGGCCAGACCAGGGCAGACACGACGACCACGGTGCCGGCAGGTTGGATCGCGGTCGCGAATGCCTCGGTCTGGCATTTGCCCGCTTCGAAGAAATCGCGAACGTCCGTCATGTAGGTGACGACCTTGTCGATATTCTCAACCGTCGCGTCGTGCTTTTCCAAAAGCCGCTTGATCTTGTCCCAAGCATAGCGGCACTGCGCGCCGAAGTCGCCGAGGTGCCGCATGACTCCCCCCTGGGCGCTGCTTTCATCTTCCGCTCCGACGCCGCCCAGATAAATGATCTTTCCCGCGTTCCTTACCGTGACGACTTCGGAAAAGCGCCCCTTCGCCCATTCGGCGTAGTTGTAGCTCCTCTTCTCATAAGCCGTATCGCCGGTTTGTGATTGGGACATCGCCGTCATCGTCAGGACAGCGATGCAGAGCATCGCCGTCGCGCCGAGGGTGATGGTCTTCATCATGCATCCTCCAATGCGCCAGGCGTAATGCGAGGATATCGAGCGCAGCAGGATCAAAGTTGAACGATGGATGGCGCAAGATCGCAGCCCGGGATTCCCCGATCGATGATTGGATCATCGGGAAACGGCGACGTCAACTTCGACACAAAAATGCGGAGAGTTTTTTCGGGAGAGCGCGAACCCGAACTCTCGGGACCCCCGTACTCGCGCTTGGCAGGAAGCCGCAAAAATGATTTGCATTCGCCTCTCGGCAGTCGACGGCCGGAGCTAGCACCCGCGGCAGATGCTGAGCTTGTGATCGAGTTCCCGGTCCATCTCCTGCACCGCCCGGCTCTGATCCTGATTCGTCCGGCCCCGCGACGCGTGGACTCGTCCGGGGGCAATCGACGAGCCCGTTCCGTTCGCGAACCCCGGGTTTGTGGTCGTGCTCAAGCCCGCCGAGCTCCCGGGACTCGGCGTGATGCGGGAGGGGCCCGGAGCGCTGGGCGTCACGCCGGGATTCAAGACGGGAGGCGGAGGGGTCTGCGGAATAGGGATCGCCAGCAGTCCGGGGTTGACGCCAGGCGTTGCCGTGCCCCCTTTGATTCCGCTGCCGCTGAATCCGCCTCCCGGATGAGCGCCTCCGAAGCCGCCGCTTCCGTGGCCAGCAAAACCGCCGCCGCCGCCGCCGCGCGCGAAACCATCGCTGACGGCAAGTCCCGTGAAGAAAGCGGCAGCCACAACCGCGGCGATCATCGTCTTGCGTGTCATGGCATGCTCCTTCCGCCGCGCGCTGCGCGCCATCTAGTCGCCGCGTCACGCAATCCTATGCGTCTACTCGTAAATCGCGATCGGCCGGTATGGTTCGTCAATGTCCATCTTGGGCGCCGACTCCGTGGCAATTCTCTCGCAAACACCGCATTTTTGAGCAAATGAGTGGGACGACCGAACCTATATGCACGTCGTATCGATGCACTTCAGAAAGGATAGACTGTCATGAGAACCCGAACTTTCATGAAGAGCGCACTTGCAGCCGCAGTCGCTCTATCGACTGTTATGACCCTTGCCGCGCCTTCGCTCGCTGCCGCACGGCATCATCGCAGCGCGCCGGGTTATGCCTACGGCCGGGTCGACCACCCCGGTATTCTCCACCCGACGCCTCGTCAGCTTGGGTGGGGAAACGAGTGCATGGTCGACAATGGTCAGGGCCGGTACTTCCCCTGCGATGCGGGTGGTGATTGATCCAACACTACCTCGAATGCCGCATCCAAGCCCCGGTCTTTGCTGAGGTCGGGGTTTTTTTTGGCCTCACTCTCCGGTGGGCGGTCGCGGCTGCTCCAGTCATCGCGCACTACAAGGGGTTCAAATGACGTACCTGCTTCAGGTGGTGGACTGGACTCGATGGTTCATCGGCTTCGGCACCATCGTGGCGTTCGCCGGCTTTCTCTTCGCGTGCGGGGTCACCACGTTTGACATGATGAAGGACGCGAACGACTGGAACAAGAAGCCCTACTACTTCTTGACCAGCAATGCCCGCAAGTATTGCCTGCCCGCAGTCGTCCTCGGCTGCGTTTTGCTGATCGTAATTCCTGACCACAACTCTGCGATGGGAATGTTCCGATGAAGACTCGGGATCAAAGTATTCGGCGGTATCGCGTCGCGAAGCTGAGCAGCGCGTCGCGCGGCCAGAAGGCTTGCGGCTACGCCGCTCTGCGGTTTGACTCCGCGCCGGTTCACAACCTGATCGATCATTTCTCTGCTGGCGACGACTGCGCCTCGTCAGGAGCCGGAGAAGGAACACTCGCTCGCAAACTGGGCAATCTCGCCAACTCGAATGTTCGGAAGGGGTCATTCGCGTCGGTTCCGTCACGTCTTCAGCATGTCCGATTGGCGGGTCATTTCGGAAATGGCGGTTCGGTGTTGATGGCGTTGGCGTGGATGCGATTCAAGCTCCCCGACCGGAGCTGCGAATCATGCGGTATGAACTCTGCGACTCGAGTGGGCTGCCGTCAGGCCGTTGCGCCCGAATAAGCGGCGTCTCGGCACCCTCTGCCGCAGCAAGGGGGAGAGGGAAAGGAGTTTGCGGCGCGTCCTCGGCACGAGCACTGCTTCAGGCGAAGGCCATTCCCGTGGGCGGCGCGCTGGGCTTAAATCGGGCCCGCACGCCAGGGAGGAGCCCCGTGTCGAACCTGTCCGAGGAACTGCGCGAAAGCGCGCTCGCCTATCACCGCGGGCCGCCCCCGGGAAAACTCGAGATCGCGGCGACCAAGCCGCTCGCCAATCAGCGCGATCTCGCGCTCGCGTATTCGCCGGGCGTCGCCGCGGCCTGCGAGGCGATCGCGGCGGACCCCGGCGAGGCCGCCGAGCTCACCGCGCGGGCCAACCTCGTCGCCGTGGTCAGCAACGGCACCGCCGTGCTCGGGCTCGGCGACATCGGCCCGCTCGCCGGCAAGCCAGTGATGGAGGGCAAGGCGGTCCTGTTCAAGAAATTCGCCGGCATCGACGTGTTCGACATCGAGATCGCAGCCAAGGAGATCGAGCGCATGGTCGAGGTCGTCGCCGCGCTCGAGCCGACGTTCGGCGGCATCAATCTCGAGGACATCAAGGCGCCGGAGTGCTTCGAGGTCGAAGCGCGGCTCAAGGCGCGCATGAAGATCCCGGTGTTCCATGACGACCAGCACGGCACCGCGATCATCGTCGCCGCCGCCGTGCAGAACGCGCTGCGCCTGAGCGGCAAGCGGCTCGACGCGGTGAAGATCGTCACTTCCGGGGCGGGCGCCGCGGCGCTCGCCTGCCTCAATCTCTTGGTCGCGCTCGGCGCCAAGCCGCACAACATCTGGGTGACCGACATCGAAGGCGTCGTCTATGAGGGGCGCCAAAAGCTGATGGACCGCTGGAAGGCGGTCTATGCGCAAAAAACGCAGGCGCGCAAGCTCACCGACGTCATCGAGGGCGCCGACATTTTCCTCGGCCTCTCCGCCGGCGGTGTGCTCAAGCCCGACATGGTGGCCCGCATGGCCGCGGGGCCGCTGATCATGGCGCTAGCCAATCCTAGTCCGGAGATCATGCCGGAGGACGCGCTCGCGGTGCGGCCCGACGCCATGATCTGCACCGGGCGTTCCGACTATGCCAACCAGGTCAACAACGTGCTGTGCTTCCCGTACATTTTTCGCGGCGCGCTCGACGTCGGCGCGACCGCGATCGACGAGGCGATGAAGCGCGCGGCGGTCGAGGCGATCGCGGCGCTCGCCCGCGAGCCGCCCTCCGACGTCGCCGCCCGCGCCTACGGCGGGGAGGCGAGGACTTTCGGGCCGGGCTCCCTCATCCCCAATCCGTTCGATCCGCGGCTGATCCTGCGCATCGCGCCCGCGGTCGCGAGAGCCGCGATGGATTCCGGCGTCGCCACGCGGCCGATCGCGGATTTCGAGCAGTACCGCGAGCGGCTGATCCGGTTCGTGTTCCGCTCCGGCGTGATCATGAAGCCGGTGTTCGCCCACGCGAAGGCGGCGCCCAAGCGCGTGATCTATGCCGAGGGCGAGAACGAGCGCATCCTGCGGGCCGCGCAGGTGCTTACCGAAGAAGGCCTCGCCCGCCCGATCCTGGTCGGCCGCCCGGCCGTAATCGAAGCGCGGCTGCAGCGCTTCGGCCTGTCGATTCGCCCCGGCAAGGATTTCGACCTCGTCAATCCCGACGACGATCCGCGCTACCGGGACTACGTCGAGACCTATGTCGAGGCCGCCGGCCGGCACGGCGTCACGCCGGACGTGGCACGCACCCTGGTACGCACCGACGCAACCGTGATCGCCGCGCTGGCGCTCCGCCGCGGCGAGGTGGACGCCATGATCTGCGGGGTCGAGGGCCGCTACCGCAAGCACTTGGAGCACATCCGCGACATCATCGGGCTTGCGCCCGGCGTGCGGGAATTGGCCGCGCTCTCGCTCGTGATCAGCGCGAAGGGCGAGCATTTCCTCGCCGACACCCAGGTCACGCAGCACCCTTCGAGCGAGGACATCGCCGCCATGGCGGTGCTTGCCGCCGCCCATGTCCGGCGCTTCGGGCTCGAGCCCAAGATCGCGCTGCTCTCCCATTCGGATTTCGGCAGCTACGAGAGCGAATCGTCCCGCAGGATGCGGCGCGCCTCCGAGCTGCTCGCCGCGAATCACCCGGAGCTCGAGGCCGACGGGGAGATGAACGCCGAATCGGCGCTCAATCCGGAATACCGGGCGCGCGTGCTGCCGCATTCGCGCCTGAAGGGCGAAGCCAACGTGCTGATCCTGCCGGATCTCGATGCCGCCAATATCGCCTACCACGCCATCCAGGCGTTCGCCGACGCGCTTCCGGTGGGGCCGATTCTCATGGGTGCGGCGCATCCGGCCCACATCCTCACACCCTCGGTGACCCCGCGCGGCATCGTCAACATGACGGCGATCGCCGTCGTCGAAGCGCAGGCGTGCACCGGCGCGGCGCCGGGGCAAGAAGCGGAGGCGGCGGACGTTTGATCCCGGCGCCGGAACCGCAGCCTTTGCCTGGCTGTGGGCATTATGAAAATGGGAACCTTTTTGCTGAAGAATCGCTTGCAGGCTGGTAGTGTTGTGTTTATGTGGGCCTGAGCCGCTGGGTAGGGTCCGCGTATGGGTCTGTTCCAGCGGCGTTTCGCTGTCCGTGGAGCCGGTTCGCCGGCGCCTCGGGTTCGATCTCTGGTTGGGGAGGACGGCATGCGCCCGAACGCCCTCTTCCAATTGGGGATGGACTTGGGGACCCCAAGTACCTCCCGAAAGGAAGATTCCGCGATCGTCTCGCCTGCGTCGGCCGACGCCGAAGCGCGCGATGATCATTTCGTGGTGAGAAACGGGGTGCGCTGCGCCGGCGTGCATCTCATCGTCGATCTCTACGACGCCGAACGGCTCGACGACGTGGATCATATCGAGGCGGCGCTGCGCCGCGCGGTGGCCGCCGCCGGTGCGACGCTGCTGCACGTGCATCTGCACCATTTCGAGCCCAACGGCGGCGTCTCCGGCGTGGCGGTGCTGGCCGAGAGCCACATCTCCATCCACTCCTGGCCCGAAGCCAATTACGCGGCGCTCGACATCTTCATGTGCGGCAAGGCCGATCCGGACAAATGCGTGCCGGTGCTGCGCGAAGCGTTCAACCCCAAGCGCCTCGCCGTGAGCGAGCTCTTGCGCGGCCAGGGCGCCTAAGCGCTTTCCCTTGTCATTCCGGGGCGTCGGCGTTTAGCCCGCGAACCCGGAACCCATGACCACCGCCTCAGAGAGGCGGTACAGATCCGTGTTCATGGATCCCGGGTTGCCTCGTTTCGCTCGGCCCCCCGGGATGACGGAATCAAGTCCATCCAGCACGAACCGGAGGAACACCACCATGGCCGCGCAGCGCTGGATCGCCGAAACCCTGTTCGACGAGCTCGGCTTCCGCATGACGTTCGCGGTCGAGCGGGTGCTCTACGAGCTCGCGACCGAGCACCAGCATCTGGTGCTGTTCGAGAACAAGCTGTTCGGCAAGGTGCTGATGCTCGACGGCGCCACCCAGGTCACCACCCGGGACGAGTTCATCTATCACGAGATGATGACCCATGTGCCGATCCTGGCGCACGGCCGGGCCCGCGAGGTGCTGATCATCGGTGGCGGCGACTGCGGCATCGCCGAGGAGGTGCTCAAGCACAAGACGGTCGAGCGCCTGACCCAGGTCGAGATCGACGCCTCGGTCGTGGAGTTCTCCAAGGAGCATTTTCCGGAATTCACCGGGCCGGTGCTGGGGGATCCCCGCTTCGACCTCGTCATCGACGACGGCATGAATTTCGTCGAACGGACCGAGCGCCGCTTCGATGTCGTCATCGTCGATTCGACCGACCCGCAGGGACCGGGCGCCGTGCTGTTTACCTACGAGTTCTATGCGGCCTGCCGGCGCTGCATGGGCGCGGGCGGCATCATGGTGACGCAGAATGGCGTGCCGTTCTTCCAGCCCGACGAGCTCATCTCGAGCGTCGGACATTTTCGCAAGCTGTTCGCCGACGCCGGCTGCTATGTCGCCGCCATTCCGACCTATGTCGGCGGCCACATGGCCATGGGCTGGGCCGCCGACGATCCCGCGTCGCGGGCGCTGCCGGTCGCGATTTTGGCTGAGCGTTATGCCGCGGCGGAAAAGTTCCCGACGCGATATTGGACGCCGGAGGTGCACCGCGCCGCCTTCGCGCTGCCGCGGTTCATCGCCGAGATCATGGAGAAGGCGCGGGCGGGGTGAGCGGCTTTACCTCTCCCCGCATGCGGGGAGAGGTCGGCTTCCGAGCGTAGCGAGGAAGCCGGGTGAGGGGCATCTGGCGATTTCGGGAAGCGCGGAGTTTGCCCCCTCACCCGCCTCGCTGCCTGCGGCAACTCGGCACCCTCTCCCCGCAAGCGGGGAGAGGGGAAGTTAAGTCACATCCTGGCCCTGCGGCCGTCCTTGCGCGCGCGCTTGCGCGTCTCCGCGCCGTGCCGGCCCGGCTCGCGGCCGCGCGATCCGGCGATCTCTTCCGCCAGATCGACGAGCGCGCGACGGATCTGCGGATCCTCCATCTGCGAATAGGCACGGACCAGACGCACGGCGCCTGCGGTCTCCAGGAAGCTCAGGCCGGTGCTGGCGCTGCCGGACGGCAGCGAGGGGCTCATGTCGCCGCTGAAGAAGAAGGCGACGGGGACGCCGAGGACGTCGGCGATGCGCGACAAACGCCCCGCGCCGACCCGGTTGACGCCTTTCTCGTATTTCTGCACCTGCTGAAAGGTGACCCCGAGGTTGTTCGCGAGCTCGGTTTGCGACATGCGGCAAACCAGGCGTTGCGCGCGAATTCTACGCCCGACGTCCATATCGCGTGCGTCGGGTGCTTTGGTTCTCGTCTTGCTGCGTTCCATCTTCAAGCCGCCAGTTTTAAAGATTGCCGCCGGTGATCAGCTAGTTCCTACGCTTCTCGGCAGAGGTGCCATATTCCGTCCACCCTGCCCGGGGTACGTTCTTGAGAGTTGCGCAAATCGATCGCGGGCCCGGCTTGCCGCGGGAGGCCATGTTACGGGAGCCCGGTCCGGCGCGCCAGCCCAACTGCAATCTAGGGCATAATTTCCGTGGATACCTTCTCCTGGAGTGGTGTGGGTATCATTGTACCAAAACCGCAACCCTAGATGCCGAGCGTCCCGGCCTTGGCGGCGGTATAGCGTTCGGCGACCTTCGGCCAGTTCACCACGTTCCACCAAGCCTTGAGGTAATCGGCCCGGCGATTTTGATATTGCAGGTAATAGGCGTGCTCCCACACGTCGTTGCCGAACAGCGCGCGCTTGCCGTCCATCAGCGGCGAATCCTGGTTCGGGCGGGTTTCGATCGCGAGCTTGCCGTCGCGGGTTACGGTGACGAAGACCCAGCCCGAGCCGAACACCCGCAGCCCGGCCGCATCGAAGTCGGCCTGGAATTTCTCGAGGCCGCCGAGATCGCGCTCGATCGCCGCCGCAACCTCGGCCTCCGGCCTGTGGCCGGGAGGGCCCATGACCTGCCAGAACATGGTGTGGTTGGCATGGCCGCCGAGATTGTTGCGCACATTGGTGCGGATCGCATCCGGCAGCTCGCCGAGCTTTGCCAAAACCTGCTCGACCGGCATCTGGGCGATCTGCGGGTTGTCCTTGGCGACCGCATTGAGGTTGGCGACGTAGGCGGCGTGGTGCTTGCCGTAGTGGATCTCCATGGTGCGGGCATCGATCGAGGGTTCGAGCGCGTTCGGCGCATAGGGGAGGGGATCCTGCCGGAACGGGCCGGCGGGGGGCGGCGCGGTCTGCGCCAGCACGATGCGCGGCGCCAGGGCTGCCACCGCGATTCCTGCAGTTGCCTCGATCAAGGTCCGGCGGGTGAGACAAGGCATGATGTCCTCCCTGGTCGATTGGCGCGTGCGCGCGCGCGGCGCGTTTGCCCGAGTTTGCCGCCGATCGAGCTTCGATTGCAAATGAGCCGAACTCGCCGGTTCGCGGTGCGGTCGGCAGATCCGTAGCCCGGATGCAGCGAAGCGTAATCCGGGAACCGCTTTCCCGGATTACTCGGCGCTTCGCGCCGCTTCGTCCGGGCTACCTAACCCCGGCCGCGCACCGGGTTTCCCGATTGCAGAACAAAAGCCGCATTTCTGTGCGGATTTGAAACTACATCCGCCACGGCTTAGAAGCCGACCGGCGGAGCACGAAGGGGAGATTCGCGATGATTCGCACCATTGCCACGGCGGCGGCGTTCCTGGCGCTTGCCGCGACACTGCCGGCGCCGCAGGCCAAGGCGCAGGAAACGCTCGGCGGCGCGATCGGCGGCGCCATTCTGGGCGGGGCGATCGGGGGCGCGATCACGGGACGCGCCGGCGGTGCGGCCGCCGGTGCGCTGATCGGCGGCGCGACCGGCGCGATGATCGGCGCGCAGGCCGAGCGGCGCCGCGGTTATTACTGGTGGCAGCAGCGCTGCTACTACCGCTATCCCAGCGGCGAGTACATGCTGGTCCAGCCCGACTATTGCTATTGATAGCGACGATCGCGACTCTCGTTACGTCCCATCGATGGGTTTCGCTGCGCTCTACCCATCCTACGGACCCCTCTTTGGAAACACGCCCATGCGGGCGCGCACGTCGTTCGGCACGCCGTAATCCTGCATCGCCCGCGCGCTGTCGCGCAGCCCGCAGGCTTCGCGCTGAACGATGAAATGCCACAGCAAATTTCCGGCCTCGGCGAGCAGCGCCTCGCGCTCGCTGCTGTGCCGTGCGCGCGCGTGAGACGCGTCGAAGGCCTGCAACGCCGCAAGCGCGGCCTCGAGCCGCCGCCCGAGGCGCCCGAGGCTCGAGGCCTGTTCTCGGACGATCTCGTATTCGAGTGCCGCATTCGGATTGTCCGCCGACGCATCGAGCACCGGCAACCGATGCCGTGCGCCGGATGACAACTTCGGCGATTGCCTCATCTGTGCTCCGCCGTCCGTCCTCGGCCGTCCGCTCGCCGCCAGGTGCGCAGCGTCGCCTCGGCCGCTTCATCGAGCATTTGCACCGGACCGGGTTTTAGCCCATGCGCCGCCAGCAGGTCCTCGGGCGAGCGCGGTCCGACGCCGGGAAACACCGGGCGCCCGCCGGGCAGGTATACCTTGCCGGCCCGGCTGAGATGGAACGCGTCGTAGCCGATCGCAAGAAACAGCCCGAACACCTCGGTGCCGCCGATGACCGCGAGCGGGCCGCGCGACACGCCGAGTGCCTCCCAGGCTTGCTCGAGACTGGCGCCCGCCGGATTCCACCAGACCGCCTTGTCGTTCTGCGGATCGGGCGCGAACGCCGCGATGCGCCGGGTCAGGATCAGCCGCCGCCGCTGCGGCGCGCCCGCGTCGGTCTCCTGCGAATGGCGGCCGTGCGCGACCGCGCCCGCGCGATCGAGCGAGCAATGGAAGAAGCGCTGATCGGCTTCGATCTTGAGCGCGTCCGGCATCACGCCCTCGGCGTTGGCGATCATGCCGTCGGCGGAGACGATCGCGTAGCCTTCGATGCGGAACGGGCGGGACATGGCGGGCAGGAAATATTCCACCACATACGGTGTGACAGGCGAAGCGCCTTGCGCCGGCCATTTCGATCTGTGCTCGGAGCCGCGAGCCTGTATTTGTTATCGCCCAGGTCGAAAACGCCGCACCCCGTCGAAGGCAGGCCTGCCTTCGACGGGGAACGTGTACGAAGCGCCGAGCCGAACGCGGCCCGGTATGCAGATTACTGCTTCTGGCCGCCAGGCTGAGCGCCTGAGGTCCCGCCGGCCGGACCGCTGCTCGACCCGCCGGTCGAGGACTTCTCGCCGCCCTGGCCGCGGCCCGTGGCACTGCCGCCACCGGACGTGCCGGACTTGGTCTCTCCGGTCTTGCCGGGACTGGTGCTCGACCTGGTGCTCTCGCCGGTCTTGCTGCTCGTCGAGCCGCGAACCGAAGTCTCCCCGCGCGTGGTCGTGCGGGAATGGATCGACGTGCGGCTGCGTTCGCGTTCCTCGATTCCGACGTGCACGCGGTGGCCGCGCCGGAACTCGATGCTGCTGCCCTCGCGGCAGCCGAAGGTCCGGCGGTGCTCCCATTCATGCCAGTGGCGGTACGGCCGGCAGTGGACGAGCGCCGAGGTGTCCATGGCCTCGGTCGCCACCCGCACGCCGGCAGGCGAGGTGCCGGTCATGGCATTGGCGCCGGGCGTGCCGAGGAAGCCGACGGCAACGCCGGC
>WNFC01001631.1_pt1 | contig 47461 bp, 42 predicted proteins | sample 5400541 | NCBI WGS metagenome assembly WNFC01 (sample SAMN13153342, study PRJNA577476) | soil metagenome | isolation source: 120 cm saprolite under Douglas fir tree site 2 hole 2 replicate 1 | place: USA:California | collected 2015-04-18 | reverse complement strand
CTGTAGCTGCCGGAGCGACAGTGCGTGGAGGATGAGCGACAGCGGCACGGCGAAGGCGGGGATCATCACCAGGGGATAGCTTCTGGTCGCGGTGTTCGGCGTTGCGACCGCCAGCCGGCCGCTCGTGGTCAGCGCGCCGATCGCGATCGCGACGAGGAGGTCGACGATCCCGAGCACGTTCCAGGCATGGGCTGCGGCGCGCCCGCTGCGAGCGCCAGACTGCAGAAGAAGGGCGACGGGCACGGCGAGGACGCCGACGAGCACGTCGCCCACTCCGGCCGGCAGCGCGAAGACGCCCGGCAGCTCGCCTGCCACCCACCGCGTCAGGAAGACGCCGCCGCGCAGGCGGTAGATCTGGAAGCCGACGAGCCACGCGGGCGACACGGCGTCGAGAACGGCCGCGATGCGCTTCGAGCGGAGGAGCGCCGGGATCCAGATCAGCAAAGGGACGGAGATCGCGAACGGAATCGGCGCCACCATCGCTCCGGCCACGCTCCATCGGCTTTCGAAGCCGCCGGATCGCGCGAACTGCCACACGGCCAGATGCCATGCGAAGAGGGGAACCGCGATCGCCAGCCACGTCACCGTGCGCACGCGGCCCTCGAGCCCCGTGCGCCGCAAGCCCAGCCACAGACCGATCAGGATCCCGCCGAGGATGAATGCGCGAATCGCCACCGGAATGCCTCCCGCGCGCCGAAATGTTGACGGCGCCAACATCGATAGCGCTCAATGTAGACGGTGTCAACATGCGAAGGAACAAGGTTGCGTCCAGAGGTTCCGGCCGCGGATTTTCCGGCGGAAGTCGGATGCCGCGGCACTCGGGGGCGATCACGCCGGTCGACCGACGCCCCGCTTGGTGTCGCGGACGATGCATTCTAGTCTGCGGCCATGCAGAACCTGCGCGACAAGCTGCTCAAGGCGGGCCTGGTCACCGAGAAGCAGGCCAAGGAGGCGGACCGCAAGGGAGCGAAGCCGCAGGGCACGGTGAAGCAGAAGCAGCAGTCGGTCTCCGAGGAGGAGCGCCAGCGGCGCGAGGCGTTCGCCCTGCGCGCGGCGGAGCTGGCGGAGGAACGCCGCAAGGAGGCGGCGAAGAAGGCCGAGGCGCGGCAACAGTCCGAGCGCGCCCTGCGGCTGCGGCAGCTGGTGGAGGCGAACCGCGTGCGCGAGCCGCCGGGCGAGGTGAACTTCCACTTCGTCAAGCGAAGCGGCAAGGTCGGGCGGCTGGCCCTGTCGCCAGAGACCGCGAAGCTCCTGGAGAGCGGCGCGGCGGCCGTGGTGGAGGACCCGGGGAACCCCGAGCACGCCGTGGTGCCCGGAGAGGCGGCGAAGCGGATCTACGAAGTGGACAAGCAGGCGGTGCGGTTCTGGTTCGGTCCGGAGAAGCCAATCGGTTTCGAGCTGGACTGATCAGTCGGCCAACTGGATTGATCAGTCGGCCAACTGGATTGAGCGCGGATCATTGCTTGCGGCTGCGAACGTAGCGGACGATCGCAAGCGTCATCGCGACGGCGGCGCAGCCGATCGCGATGCCCCAGGCGATGCGCGGCGGCAGCGACGCCGTCTGGGCCAGGCCGCCGAAGAGCAAGGTCATCAGGACGAGGAAGTTGATCAGCGCGCTCATGTTCCGCTCAGGCCTGGCCGAATGCGTCGCCGCGACGCTCGATGTCCAACACCGCCGGATGGCGCGAGCCCTCGCGCAGCGCATCGATCAGCTGCGCGTGCCGCCGCGCCACGGCGGCGCGGACGACCTTCTGGGTCGGCGTCAGCTCGCCGGTCTCCAGCGAGGGGGGAGTGCCGAGCAGGGCAACGCGCCGCACGCGCTCGTAGGGGACCTGCGCGAGAGCGTTGGCGGCCTGCAGCGCCTCGGTGAGGGCGCGGCGCAGCTCGGGGAGCCGGGGAAGCGCGTCCGGGTCGGGCGTGAGCCCGTTCGCCTCGGCCCACGATCGCACCGCGGGGACCGACAGCCAGCAGAGCGCGGTGGTGAAGGGCTGCCCGTCGCCGAGCACCACCGCCTGCTCGAGCAGCGGGGTGGACGCGAGCAGCCGCGCCTCGACCACCGCGGAAGAGACCTTCTCGCCGTTCTCCAGCTTGAACACCCCGTCGACGCGGCCGCGCACGCGCAGGCCGCGGTCGGTCCACTCGCCCAGGTCGCCGGTGCGCAGCCACCCGTCGCGCAGCACGCGCGCGGTGTCCTCGGGGGCGTTGCGGTACCCGCGCATGACTTGTGGGCCGCGGACCAGGACCTCGCCCTGCGGCGGATCGGCCTGCTCGACGCGGTCGAGCCGGACCGCCGTGCCCGGCAGCGGCCATCCCGCGACTCCGGACTCGCGCGGCTCCCCGGGGCGCGTCAGCGTGGCGCACGGGGAAGTCTCGGTGAGGCCCCATCCCTCGTGCACCGGGACGCCGGCTTCCTCGAAGAAGCGGTAGGCCGGGGCGGGGAGCGGCGCGGCGGCGGTGAACACCAGGCGCAGCCCGGGATGCAGCAGCGCCTCGCGCACCTTGGCGTCGGCGCGCGCCCGCGCGATGAGTCCCTGGTAGACGCGCGGGACGCTGAAGTAGACGGTGGGCTTCACCTCGCGGAAGTTGGCGAGCAGCTTGTCCAGGTCGCGGCCGCGGCTGTCGTCGATCACCAGCAGCGCGCCGTTCCAGAGGGCCATCAGCCGTTCGAAGAGCCCCCCGAAGCAGTGGTGCCAGGGCAAGTACGAGAGGAAGACGTCGCGCGGCGACACGTCCCACACCTGCGCGATCGCCGCCTGCTGCGAGAGCACGTTCCCGTGGGTCAGCTCCACCCCCTTGGGCGGACCGGTGGTGCCACTGGTGTAGAGCAGGAAGGCGAGGTCCCCCGGCTGCACGGAGCCGCAGGCTTCCTCCACCGCGGCGAGGCGCCGGTCGCGCTCGTCCTCGGGGAGCTGCCGGACCGCGTCCAGCACCTTCACCGCGGTCAGCGCGCCGGGCAGCGCCTCCTCGTCGAGGACCACCATCCGCGAAATAGAGACCGCGCGCGACAGCTTGTGCTGCTGCACGGTCGTCCCGCAGAGCGCGACCTTGGCGCCGCAGTCGCGGGCGCAGTGCGCGAGCAGCTCCGGGGAGTAGTCGGAGTACACGGGCGCGCTCACCGCGCCGAGCGAGAGCAGGGCCAGCTCCGCCACCAGGACCGCCACGCCGTTGGGGGCGCAGACGAGGACCGTGTCGCCGCGGTGCACGCCCAGCTCGGCGAGCCCGGCGGCCGACACCCGGCAGAGATAATCGAGCTGGCGGAACGACAGCTCCTGCCAGCGGCCGCTGCGGGTGCGGAACCGGACCGCGTCCTTGTCGCCGAAGCGCTCGGCGCGCGACCGGAGCAGCGCGCCGACGCTCCGCTCCGGGAAGGGCGGCAACGGTTCCGCTTCCACGGCCTCGCCGGGCCGGAGCTTTCCCCCGCGCATCCGCATCGGCCGCCTCCGCGGCGGCCATCTTATTACTTCTTCGCCGCCGCCTGCTTCTCGCGGAACTCCTTGATCATCTGCTCCTGCGTCGCGCGGGGCACCGGCTGGTACTTGGCGAACTCCATGGAGAACTCACCCTTGCCCTGGGTGGCGGAGCGGAGGTCCGTCGAGTACCCGAACATCTCGCTGAGCGGCACGTGCGCCGTCGCCACCATGTAGCCCTCGACCGTCTCGGTGGACTGGATCACGCCTCGGCGCTGGTTCAGCTGGCCGACCACCGCGCCCTGGAACTCCTCGGGCGCCTGGACCTCGACGTTCATGATCGGCTCGAGGATGACCGGCTTGGCCTTCTCGTAGCCCTCGCGGAAGCCCATCAGCGCGGCGGTCTTGAACGCCTGCTCGCTGGAGTCGACCGCGTGCGCCAGGCCGTCGTTCACCACGTAGCGGACGCCCACCACCGGGAAGCCGATCAGCGATCCCTTCTTGACCGCCTCCAGGAAGCCCTTCTCGACCGCGGGGATGAACTCGCGCGGGATGGCGCCGCCGACCACGTCGTCGACGAACTCCTTCGTTTCGACCGAGTCAGGCGGCAGCGGCTCGAGGTAGCCGGCCACCCGGGCGAACTGGCCCGAGCCGCCGGTCTGCTTCTTGTGCGTGTAGGCGAACTCACCCCGCTGCTGGATGGTCTCGCGGAAGGCGACCTGCGGCTGGCCGACCGTGACCTCGCAGGCGTACTCGCGCTTGATGCGCTCCATGTAGATCTCGAGGTGCAGCTCGCCCATGCCCGAGGCGATGGTCTGCCCCGATTCCTCGTCGCGGTGCACGCGGAAGGTCGGGTCCTCGCGGGTGAAGCGGTTCAGCGCCTTGGAGAAGTTGGCGGCGGCCGACTTCTCCTTGGGAGCGATGGCCAAGGAGATCACCGCGTCCGGCACGTGCATCGAGGTCATCGTGTACTTCACCGCGCCGTCGGTGAAGGTGTCGCCGGAGGCGCAGTCGACGCCGAACATCGCGATGATGTCGCCCGCCTCGGCGCGGTCGATGTCGTGCATCTCGTCGGCGTGCATGCGGACGAGGCGCGGCACCTTCACCTTCTTGCCGTCGCGGTTGTTGATGATGAAGTCGCCCTTGGCCAGCTTGCCCTGGTAGACGCGCAGGTAGGTGAGCTGCCCGTAGCGGCCGTCCTCCAGCTTGAAGGCCAGGCCGACGAACGGCTTGTCGGGGCGGGACTCGAGGATGACCTTCTCCTCGTCCTTGCTCTGGTCGTGCGCCTCGTTGGTCACTTCCTTGGGGTTCGGCAGGTAGTAGACGACGCCGTCCAGGAGGTGCTGCACGCCCTTGTTCTTGTACGCGGAGCCGACGAACACCGGGGTGAGCTTGAGCTGGAGCGTCCCGGCGCGGACCGCGCGGCGGATGTCCTCGACGGAGGGCTCCTTGTCCGTAAGGTAAAGCTCGGTGAGCTTCTCGTCAAAGTCGGCGACCGCGGCAATCAAATCGTGCCGTAGGGTCTTCGCCTGCTCGAGCAGGTCGGCGGGGATCTCCTCGGTCCGGACCTTCTCGCCGTTCTCGCCGTCGTAGTAGTGGGCCTTCATGGTGACGAGGTCCACCACGCCCTGGAACTTGTCCTCGGCGCCGATGGGCAGCTCCATCAACACCGCGTTGTGGTTCAGCTTCTCGCGCAACTGCTGGGTGACGCGGAAGGCGTTGGCGCCGGCGCGGTCCATCTTGTTGATGAAGGCCAGGCGCGGGACCTTGTAGCGCCGCATCTGCCGGTCGACGGTGATCGACTGCGACTGCACGCCGGAGACCGAGCAAAGCACCAGGATGGCGCCGTCGAGCACGCGCAGCGCGCGCTCCACCTCGATGGTGAAGTCGACGTGTCCCGGAGTGTCGATGATGTTGATGTTGTGGGTGGGGCGGGAGGCGTCGGTCGGATCCCACTCGCAGTACGTCGCGGCGGACTGGATGGTGATGCCCTTCTCGCGCTCCAGCTCCATCGAGTCCATCTTGGCGCCGACCTGGTCCTTCCCCTTCACCTCGTGGATCTGGTGGATCCGCCCGGTGTAATAGAGGATGCGCTCGGACAGGGTCGTCTTGCCCGAGTCGATGTGCGCCGAGATGCCGATGTTGCGGATGATGTCGATGTTCGCCACGTCTGTGTCTGCCCTTCTGGAGTTCAGTCTGGAACAAGCGCCGCGGGAGCGCGAATTTCCGCGCGCGCCCCCCGGAAGGGGCCGCGCTCCCTACCCCGAAAAGGGGTGAAAGGCAAGCAGGCGGCGCTACGCCCGTTCAGGCGGTACGCGCCTTCAGGCTCGCGGAATCATTGAGATGCCGCAGGGCGCCGCCGGTTGCGCCCCTTGCGCCTCCGCCGCGGTAGCTAGATTGACCCGCGCGCACGACGCACCCCGCGGATGCGGAAGCTTGCGCGCGCGTTCACCCTCCACTAAACAGCGCAATCCATGGGATCCCATGCATCTGCCGAGGCCGTCCGGGCGGTGCTGGACTGCGTCCGGCGCATCGTGCGCGCGCTGCGCGAGTCCTCCCGCGAGGCCGAACGGAAAGTAGGCATCTCCGGCGCGCAGCTGTTCGTCCTGCAGCAGATCGCGGCGGGGCAGGCGCGGTCGGTCTCCGAGCTGGCGGAGCGGACGCTCACCCACCAGAGCTCCGTCTCGGCGGTGGTGCAGCGCCTGGCCGCGGCGGGCCTGATCGCGCGCAGCCGGTCGCCCAAGGACCGCAGGCGCAGCGACCTGCGTCTCACCGCGCGCGGGCGGGCCTTGCTGTCCACCGCGCCGCCGCTCCTGCAGGAGAGGCTGATCGAAGCCGTGCGGCAGCTCCCGCCGGGCAGGCGGCAGCGGCTCGCCTCCGGGCTGCTCGAGGTGGTCGACCGGATGCAGCTCCCCGGCGGAGCAGCGCCGATGTTCTTCGAGGATCGCCGGCGCGCCGGCCGGTCGCGGGGCGGAAGCATCTCGCCTCGCAGGAGCCCGCATGCCCGTCGATGACGTGGTGACCGGCGCCACCACGGAAGGAATCCCGGTGGCGCCCTCGATGGCACCCGCGCTGGAGGCTGCGCGGGTGCCGCCGGAGCGCGCGCTGGTCGACCGGCGGGTCGTGTTCGTCAGCGCGCTCGCGGTGCTGATCGCGCTGGCCGCGGGCGTCGTCGCGCAGGTCCTCACCCGGCTCATCTGGCTGGTCACCAACATCGCCTTCTACGGCCGCTTCAGCACTGCGTACGCCACCCCCGCCGGGAACCACCTGGGCGGCTGGGTGGTGGTGGTGCCGGTGCTGGGCGGGATCGTGGTGGGCGTCATGGCGCGCTACGGATCGGCGGCCATCCGCGGCCACGGCATCCCCGAGGCGATGGAGCAGGTCCTGCTCAACCGCAGCCGCATCCCGGCGCGGATCACGCTGCTCAAGCCTCTGTCCGCCGCCGTGGCCATCGGCACGGGCGGACCGTTCGGGGCGGAAGGCCCCATCATCGCCACCGGCGGGGCGCTCGGATCGCTGCTCGGGCAGGTGCTGCGCACCACCGCGGCCGAGCGGAAGACGCTGCTCGCGGCGGGCGCGGCAGCGGGGATGGCGGCGACCTTCGGCAGCCCGGTGTCGGCGGTGCTGCTCGCGGTGGAGCTGCTCCTCTTCGAGCTGCGGCCGCGCTCGGTGATCCCGGTCGCATTCGCCTCGGCCACGGCGACCGGAGTACGCAGCGCGTTCGCGGGGCCTTCGCCGGCGTTCTCCATGCCCAACCTGCTCCAGCCGCACGGGGCGGCGCTGGCCACCTACGTGGTGCTGGGCGCCCTCATCGGCGTCGTGTCGGTGCTGGTCACGCGCGCGGTCTACGCGGTGGAGGACGCCTTCGAGCACCTGCCGGTGCACTGGATGTGGTGGCCGGCGATCGGCTCGATCGCCGTGGGCGTGGTCGGGTATTTCGCGCCCCGCACGCTGGGCGTCGGCTACGACAACATCGACCACATCCTCTCCGGGGACTTCACCCTGCAGGCGATGCTGGTCCTCTGCTCGCTCAAGTTCCTCTCCTGGTGCATCTCGCTGGGCAGCGGCACCTCCGGCGGCACGCTCGCGCCTCTGTTCACCATCGGCGGCGGGCTGGGAGGCGCGCTGGCGGCGGGAGCAGCGGCGGCGGCTCCGCACCTCGGCATCGACGTGCGCATCGGCGCGCTGGTGGGCATGGCGGCCATGTTCGCGGGCGCCTCGCGCGCGCTGCTCGCCTCGGTGATCTTCGCCTTCGAGACCACCCGCCAGCCGCTGGGCCTGCTGCCGCTCCTCGGAGGCTGCAGCGCGGCGTTCCTCATCTCCTGCCTGTTCATGCGCAACACGATCATGACCGAGAAGATCGCGCGCCGGGGCGTGCGCGTGCCCGGCGAGTACGCGGCCGACTTCCTCGACCAGATCCAGGCGGGGGCGGCTGCCTCGCGCCCGGTGGTCTCGCTGCCCGCCGGCGAGCTGCTCGAGACGGTCCGTTCCCGCATCCTGGCGCGGGCGCCGGGCTACGCGCACCAGGGCTTCCCGGTGGTCGACGGGCGCGGCCAGCTCGAAGGGGTGGTTACCCGGCGCGATCTGCTCGACCCGGAGCAGCCGGGCTCGCGGCGCGTGGGCGAGCTCTTACGCCGGCCCGCGGCGGTGGCCTACGAGGACAGCACGTTGCGCGAGGCGGCGGACCACATGGTGCGCGAGGGAGTGGGGAGGCTGCCGGTCGTCGCGCGGGACGAGCCTCGCAAGGTGGTCGGGATGCTGACGCGCAGCGATCTGCTCTCCGCGCACCGGCAGCGGCTGGAGGACATCGACCTGGCGGAGCAGCACCTCGACCTGGGCGCCAAGCTGCGGCGCAGGAACGGAACGAATTAGCGGGTCGGGGTCGAGGTCGGGGTCGAGGTCGTGGTCGAGGGTCGGAGGACGCCTCGAAGCGGGAAGGCCGCCCGCCGGAGCGGACGGCCTTCCTTCCCCCGCGGCACAGGGCCGCTGTGGAATGCGGGCTACTGCTTGCGGACGTTCTGGGCCTGGAGCCCCTTCGGGCCCTTGGCCACCTCGAACTCGACCTTGTCTCCCTCCGAGAGCGATCGGAAACCGTCCATCTGGATGGCGGTGTGGTGGACGAACACGTCCTCTCCCCCCTCCTGGGAGATGAAGCCGTAGCCCTTGCTGTCGTTGAACCATTTCACGGTACCCTGCGCCATGTCGAAGACCTTCTTTGCTAGCGGGCGGTCCCCCCGCCCGGTGTTTTTGCCGGCCCGCGCGGCCGGCCCGGATCCGGTATCAAAAGTCGCATCGGTGGGTCAAACCAGCCGCCGCCGTGGAGGCGGAGCGCTCCCGGGGGGCTTGCTCAGGGGCGGGCGCGGACGCGGAACATGGTGTACGTGAACGAGCCTTCCGGGGCGCGCTCGATCGAGATCAGCTGCGCGATCGCCTCGTCGACCCTGCCGCGCAGCCGCTCGGGCAGCGAGTCCTGCGCGCTCCGCAGGATCTCACCGAACTCGTGCAACGCGCTGTGCAGGTATCCTGCCGGCGAGCCCGCGTGCATGTGCAGCGTGGTCGGCAGCACCTCCACGTGCGAGAAGCCGGCCGCGGTACACAGGCCCTGGAGCTTGCGCCCGATCATCGGGTCGCCACCGCCGGCGGCCTGGGCCTCCCAGAGTGCGCGGAAGGCGTCCTCGGCGAGCGGCTGCCGCGGCCAGAGGAAGAGGCTGTCGTTCTCGACCTCGCACAGGTAGAGCGTGCCGTTCCGCCGCAGCACGCGGCGGGCCTCGCGCAGGATCGGCACCACGTCGCGGCCCGCGACGTGCTCCAGGAACCACGATGCGTGCACCGCGTCGAAGGTGCGGTCCGCGAAGGGCAGGACGGCGGCGGTGCTCTGCACGAGGGGGATGGGGTCGCGCAGGCGGATCTGCTCGTCGCGCGCGGCGCGCAGCTGGTCGAGGGAGAGGTCCGAGCCGACCAGCTTGGCATCCGGGAAGCGCGCGCGGAGCCGCCGGGACATCGCGCCGGTGCCGCAGGCGAGATCGAGCAGGCGCGCGGAAGGGCCGACCTCGACCCCGTCGAGGATCCAGCGGGAGAGGAAGCGCGCCTGCGTCTCGAGGCGCGCCACCTCGGCCGGGTCGGTCTCGCCGTGGATGTAGCGGGGCATGTCTGGTCTTTCTAGGTCGAGTCGAGGCGCAGGTCGAGGTCGTGGGTCGACCCCGACCCCGACCGCGACTGCAACGGATTAGTCCCCTTTCAAGATCCGTCGCGAGGCAAGCGCGCAGGTGTGTACGACCCGTCTGCGGTAACGCTTCCTCAGAAGACGTCCGGCGGGTGGGCCAGCTGGCCCACCGGCTGGTCGCCATGCTGACGGCCCTCATCCGGCGCGGAGCTTCCAGAGCATCCGCTTGAAACGGAGCCCCAGGTGCTGGATGCGGTCCGCAGCTGACGCGTCCAGCGCCCCGATTCCGGCGGCGAGGTCCACCGCGGCCATTGTCTCGTGGCGCGAGTTGTTGGATTCGACCAACCGATCAGTTTGTTGCAGGGCGGCTGCCCTTCGCCGTGGTGATCGACCTGGCGCCGAAGAAGCAGCGCCGCCGCGCGTCCCGCCGGTCCGCCTGACACGCTCCACGCCGCTCGCACCAGCCAATACGTATTCATAGGGGTACGCGAAAAGGTCTGTCCTTCCGAGGGGGTTACTGAGCACCTCCTGTGAATTTCTCTGCAATTCACACTCCCCAGCGCGTCGCGTGCCAGCCTAGCAGCCGTTGAATGTGGCCACTCGGAATCGCCTTCGGACACTCAGCAGGAAGCCCCAGTGTGGACCTGACCTGTTTGGCGAACGCCTCGTATCCGAACGGATAGATCATTGTTCCGTACAGCAGTACGTAGCCGCGGTGCTCTCCTCCTTCGCCGCGCACCACGTCCTCCCAGATGTACGTCTTCGGCGCGGCCCTTAGCACCATCAGCGGCACGATCTCCAAGTAGTCGCAGATTTTGACCTTCGTCTGCAGTTCATCCTTCGAGATGTAATCCAGCGTGTTCTTGACCTCGACTCCGTACACGATGCCATCCCTCTCGATGATCTGGTCGAGGTTGTGATCTGTTTCCACCCACTTCTTTCCTCTGAACTCGTTCGCGTCCTGGGCCAAGCATCGGAACCCGTTCGAGGCGAAGGCGTTTAGGAACAACATGTCCGCCTGCTCTCCGCACGCGGACGCAAAGGCGTAGTCCGAGTAACGGCGGACGATCTCACCTGAGCTCGTGATCAGTCTCGTGTGGTAGCGGATCCCCCTCGGGATCAGGAATCTCACGCGCGCGCTCGGCGACACCTGGACTTGCTTCACCGAAAAAAAGCCCTCCCCCACCAGCTCCCGCACCGCTCTGTTCGTTACCCAGTGGAAGAACGTCTTCTCCAGCCGTACTTCAAGCTGGCGCGAGTAGAAGACGGCAGGGGCAGCCGCCCTCACGAGCTTGATCACGTCTTCTTTGGCCAGATCCGTTTTCGGATCCCGAGGGCGCTCTCCGTCTGCAGAGAAGTCGTCCTCACCGACCATCCGAGCGTTCCCCCACTCGGCAAGCTATCGGCTCACGCCGAAACTGTCGATCGTCGCCAGTGCTGCTACGCCCGGCGTGGACCCGTCCCCCCATGCCCGGCAACGGCCGGTGCCAGGTGCGGCGCGGCCGGTGCCGCCGGCGGTGAAGCCACGCCGCCCGTCATCCCGACGATGACGCGGCTGCTTCAGGCGACATCGAGGAGGGCTTCAAGCTGCTGGAAGGCAGCTTCGATCTCCCTCTTCGAGAACACCTTGGCTCGCGTGTTCATCCGTTCCAGCAGGGACTTCGTCTTCCGGTCGAGGAAGACCACGTCTGCGTGAGCCACCGGGACGACCAGGTGCAGCAGGTCGTCAATTTGGTGCCGCTCTACTTTGAGGGTGCCTCGCGCGTACCGCTGGAGGACCGTGGCGAACACGCCATGCGCGTCGAGCACGTCGGGAACGTCGGACCAGCCGTCCAGCTTGAGCGTGCCCTTCCGCACGCGCTCACGGGCGACGGAGGTCATGGCGCTGATCGCGGCTCCCTCCTCCTGCTCCCACCGCTTGAGGGCTTCCGCCGCCCACGGCTCCTGACCGCGGCGGACTAGTTTGGACAGCTTGCCATCAACGCGCGGAGCATGACGCACCCACAGCGGAATCTGCTCATCACGCCATGGCTCCAGGATCCCCGCGCGTTCCCGCAGGCCGACCTCCGTCGAGTTGAGCGAGATCGGCGCCCAGCGATCACCTACGTCATCAAGGAAGCTGGCGATGTTCTCAAGGGTGGCCCCCTTCGCCCTGGCAGTCTCCATGAGGTTCATCGACGAGAAGAGGAGCGTTCCCCGCTGCAAGATCCGAAGCATGCGGCCGTGCAGCTTGGCGTCGCCGGAGATGTCGCTGAGGGCCCAGTGGTCCATGTAGACCAGCGGTCGGGGCGACATCATCTAGGAGTGGACCTCGCGCATGTGGTACTCGCCGCGCAGCCGCAGGCACCAGAGCCAGCAGCCGAGCGGCAGCGACCGCCGGGCGGTATGGGCGGAAGCTCGTCCATGCCGGCGTTCGTAGCACACGGCGCCGACATCACCGTGGCGATGCTTTGACAATTTGGCGCCAAGTTGGCACAAGAATGGTCATGGTCAACTTCAAGCAGATCAGCACCAAGGCGCTCGTCGACTTGATGAAGAAGCTGCAGCACACGCCCACGACGGCTGCGAGGTTCTTCGGGACACACGAAAGGAACGTGCTGCGCTGGTTTTCAGGCGAGTCGCGGGTTCCCGTCGGGGTGGAGGGGATTGTTCGCGGCCTCTCCGCTGCGGTCGCCATGCACGGCGACCACAAGCCTTGGCTCATGTCCGAGATCCGGAACAGCGAAGACGTTGCCACGTTGCTCATCCGGCTGTTCAACATGGTGGTCGACCAGAAGGAGACGATCTCCGGCCTGAACGAGGAGATCACTGAGCTCAGGCAGACGAATGCCGGGGCGCAGCAGCACCGCGACGGGGATCCGATGCCACCCTGGGCCGCCGAGCTCGACCGACGCCTCCGGGTGCTGGAAGCGAACGCGGGCTAGTCCCCTTTCAAGATCCGTCGCGAGGCAAGCGCGCGTGTGTACGAACGGGCAGAGGAACCCGCTGCTCGCCGTGCGCGTGCCCGAGGTCGAGGTCGTGGTCGTGGTCGTGGTCGTCAGGCCAAGTGCAGCCCCAGCGGCAGCGCCTCCCCGAAGACGCGTTGCTCGTCCTTCTCTCCCAGCGCGCGGACTTCGCGGATGCCGCGCGCCCACTCGGCGGGCGCCCGTGCTTCCTCCAGCGCCGCCGCGGCCCGGGCCCGCGGCTCGTCGTCGACATCGCGGGCCCGGTCTCCGGAAAGGCGCGCGAGCTGGGCGATGGCGAAGGGCGCCTCGGCGTTCACCCGCAGGTCGAGCCCGAGCAAGAGCTCCAGCCACTCCGTCGCTACTTCGGGCGGCACCGCCTGGTGCGCTGCCCCCGCGAGTGGCACGCGCGCGCCGAGGCGGCCGAGCGCCCAGGCGACTCCCGGGGCGGCCCCGGCGCGCAGCCGCTCGACCAGCCACGACCCCGCTTCCACCTTCGCCGCCGGCGCCAGCCGCTCCAGCGCGCCGAGCAGGCGGACCATCTCGTCCACGGCCAGCCCCGGCGCCTTCTTGCCGGGATTGGCGACTCGGCCCTTCGGCGCGGGGCGCAGGTGGGGCTCGATGGCGGCGAAGATCGCCGCGTGCTCCGCCTCGCTCAAGCCCGCGGCGATGCGGCGCCAGAGGATCCACCACGCCGCCCACACCGCCGCTTCCTTGTGGTGCGTGACTCCCTGCGAGAAGAGCGTGAAGGTCTGCTCGCACCGCCACGCGTCGAGCGGCGCGCCGAACCCGGGCCGCAAAGCGAACCCGCACAGCTGCAGGAAGAGCCGCTCGTGATCGGGGCTGCGCCGGCGCTTCTGCGCGCCGGCCCACAGGACGCCCCACAGGTCGCGGTTCACCGCCAGCGTCCATCCCGTTCGGTCGCCCAGTGATCGTTCGAGATTTCGCCAGAGGTCCTTCACCTCGCGCCCGGCCACGGGCTGCGGCTTCTTGCCGTAGACGAGCTGCACGGCTTCCCGGGCTGGCTCGATGCCGCGAGGCAGCGCGGAGACGGCGCCAGAGCTCTCGTCGTCGGGGGCCTGCCGCAGCTGGAACTCGAGCTTCCAGCGCGCTCCTGCCTCGGCGACGCAGGACAGCTCGAGCGTGCCGATCTCGGTCAGCGCCGAGCGCAGCCGGACCTGCGCCACGCCTTCGCCCTGCACGACGGACTGCAGCGGCGGCAGCTCGGCCAGCTCGTCGTCGAGCGGCACCAGGTCGCCCGGCTTTTCCGGGCGGTAGCCGCTGGCGGCGAAGAGCCGGAAGCGCACCGGCCGCCCCAGGGCCAGGCCGAAGCTGCGGCCTTGCACCTCCTGCTCGATTCCCTCGGGCGCGCCGCGGGGGACGACGCAGAGCGCATCCGTGCGATCGCCCGAGGCGACGCCGACGTAGTACGTGCGCGGGCTGCCCCCGCCGATGCGCAGGCCGAGCCCACGCCGCACCAGGGCGTAGGTGGCGGCGCCGCGCGCCACGGCGAGATCGGGCGCTTCGTTGCGCAGGCGCCGCAGCTCCGTTCCCTGCCAGCCCTGCAGCACCTCGTCGAGGCGTCGCGCGAGCAGCTCGGACCGCAGCGCGCCCCCGTTGTAGAGCACCGCGTCGATGCAGGCCCCGGGACCGAGCGCCTCGGAGACGGTGCGCTGGTGCCGGTGCAGGAACCCGGCGGCGTGGCGGGTGATGGCCGGATCCGACGCGTACGGCAGACCCAGCTCCGCGAGTCCCGCCGCCCGGGCGCCGCGCGACGGCAGCCCGGCCCGAGGGACGCGCGGGAAGAAGCCCTCCAGGACCTGCTCCCGGGCGGCCTCGCGCGAGAGCTGCGCGGTGAGCGCCCCGCCGACCAGCCGGGAGCCCTGCCCGGGGACCGTCACGGCCACCTGCGGCGGCGCCTCGGGCGCGAGCAGCCGCTCCTTGGCCGCGCGGCAGGCCTGCACCAGCGCGCCCCACTGTCCGGCCGCGAGCTTCACGCCCAGCTCCGCCTCGGCGCGCCGGGCGAGCGCGATGTCCATGTTGTCGCCGCCCAGGAGCAGGTGGTCGCCGACCGCGAGCCGGCGCAGGACGGGCTCCTCCCCCGGCGCGTCCACCGCGATGAGCGTGAAGTCGGTGGTGCCGCCCCCGATGTCGCAGACCAGGACCAGCCGGACCCCGGACAGCTCCTGCGCCAGCGTCCCCCGGTGCACGCGCGTGAAGTCGTAGAAGGCGGCTTGCGGCTCCTCGAGCAGGGCGAGCCGCGGCAGACCGGCCTCCGCCGCGGCCCGCAGGGTGAGGGCGCGCGCGCCTTCGTCGAACGAGGCGGGCACGGTGACCACCACGTCCTGCTCCGCCAGCGGGTTGCGCGGATGCGCCGCGTCCCACGCGCCCTTCAGGTGCTGGAGGATCCGGGCGCTGGCCGCGACCGGCGAGAGGCGCGGGACCTCGGGAGGCGCGCCCCAGGGAAGGATCGCGGCCGTCCGGTCCACGGCCGGATGGCAGAGCCAGCTCTTCGCCGAGGCCACGTGACGGCCGGGCACGCGCGCGCCCTGGTCCCGGGCGAACCCGCCCACCGCCGGGCCCGGATGCGCCGGGTCCCAGGGGAGCGCGAGCGCTCCGTCGGGCAGCTCGTGCGGCCCGGGCACGTACAGGTGCGACGGCAAGAGCGGGCGCGGGGCCACGTCTCCAGGGCCGACCAACTGGGGGACCTCGAAGACGCTCACCGACGCGCCCGGATCCCGCGCCTCGAGGTCCGCGTACCCGAGCGCCGAGTTGGAGGTGCCCAGGTCGATGCCGACGCAGTAGCGCAGCGCCATCAGCCGCCCGCCGCGGCGCCCGGCTCGTCCTCGCCGCGCACCGAGAACTCCAGCTTCCAGGCGCCGCCCGCGTGGGCCGGGTCGCGCGCCAGGAGCGTCAGCTCCAGGGTGCCCACCTCGGTCGCGGAGGCCCGCAGCCCGACCGGCAGCACCTCGCCGGCCGATCCCTCGCGGGCCGGCAGCTCCGCTTCGATCGCGGGCAGCTCCACGAGCTCGTCCAGATCGTCGACCACCGTGCCGGGCTGGTCGTCGCGCCGCGAGGAGGAGGCGAAGAAACGGAACGAGGTGCGCTCTCCCACCACCGCCCCGACTTCCAGCGCCGGGACCTCCACGGCGCTGCCTTCCTCCATCCCGAAGGGCGCCAGGCACACCGCGCGGAGCGGCGGCGCGTAGCCGGGGACCGCGGGAGCGGCGGACTCGACGCCGACGTAGTACGCGCGCGCGGTGCCGCCCCGGATGCGGATGCCGCGGCCGCGCCGCGCCAGGCCGCTGTACGCGGCGCCTTCGGCCACGGCCAGGTCGAGGCTCCCCGAGGCGAGACGCCTGAGTTTCGCGCCGCCCTCGGCCGTCACCCATCGGTCGACCTGGGAGGCGACGCGCTCCCGGAGCCCCTCGTCCTTGAACACGCCGCCGTTGAAGAGGATGGCGGTCGGGTGGACGAACGTGGCGCCGGGCCGCTTGGGAGCGCCGCCGGCGCGCCGCAGGAAGGCGGCCAGGTGGCGCGTCACCGCGGGGTCCTGCGCGTAGGGAAGCCCGAGGCTGGTGAGCCCGATGCGGCGCTGGGCGGCGGGGGCCGCGTCGACCTGCGTCTCGGGGAAGAACCCTTCCACCACGTTGCGCAGCTCGCGCCACGACAGCTCGGTGCGGATGGTTCCGCCCACCAGCCCGCTGCCGCGACCCGGGATGGCGAGCGGCACCACGCCCTTGCTCTGCAGCTCGGGGTGCTCTTTCGCCTGCCGGCAGGCGTGGGTGAGCGCGGCGAACTGCCACGCGTCCAGCTTGCGCCCCTCGCCGCGCAGCCTCTCCTGGACGAGGTGCGCGAGCGCGAGGTCCACGTTGTCGCCGCCGAGCAGGATGTGGTCGCCCACCGCCAGCCGCGAGAGGGCCAGCCGGCCGTCCTCCTCGCCCACCGCGATGAGGCTGAAGTCGCTGGTGCCGCCGCCCACGTCCACCACCAGGATCACGTCGCCCGGGCGCACGAACTTGCGCCAGGAGTCGCCCGCGGCCTGCACCCACGCGTACAGCGCGGCCTGCGGCTCCTCGAGCAGCGTGAGCTGCGGCAGCCCGGCCTGGGCGGCGGCCTGCACCGTCAGCTCGCGCGCGACCGCGTCGAACGAGGCGGGCACGGTGAGCGTCACGGCCTGGTCGGCCAGCCTCAGCCCTTCGGGCTCGTGCAGCGCGTCCCAGGCGGCGCGCAGGTGCCGCAGGATGCGCGCGCTCGCCTCGACCGGAGAGAGCCGCGGCACCTCCGGGTCGGCGCCGGGGGGAAGGAGCTGCCCGCGCCGATCGACGCCCGGGTGCGACAGCCAGCTCTTCGCCGAGGAGATCAGCCGTCCCGGGACCAGGGCGCCGCGGTCGCGCGCGAACTGGCCGACCACGGAATCGGCCGAATCGCCCCACGGGACGTCGAACGCGCCTTTCGGCGCTTCGACCGGAGAGGGCAGGTAGACGAAGGAGGGCAGGAGCGGGCGCGGCACGACCTCGCCCGGGGCGGCGATCTGCGGCACCTCCAGCGCGAGCGCGCCGGGGAGCGGCTCTCCGGGGCCGGCCGGCTCGATGGCGAGGTCCACCTCGGCCAGCGCGCTGTTGGTGGTCCCCAGGTCGATGCCCACCGAGTACCGCGGCGTCACGGCAGCTCCACCTCGGCGGGCGCGAGCATCGTCGCATCCTGCCCGGCGGGCGCGGGCGGCAGGCGCACCTCGCGCGCCTTCCAGCCGTGGTGGCGCAGCGTGCCGGTGAACGGCGGGTTGCCGACCACGTTCCCGGTGAGGCGGACCGCGCCGGGATCGAAGCCCGGCGGCACCTGCACCTGCGCGCCCTCGGCCTCGGCGCGGACCGGCTCCAGGGCGAGCGCGCTCCGCAGCACCTTCCGGCAGCCGGCGTGCACGGTCCGGGCGGCGGCGCCCACCTCGGCGTCGCTGTACGTCGCGACGTCCTCCTCGCAGAAGTCGAGCAGCCGGCCTTCGCGCTGCAGCAGGGCGATCAGGTGCAGCGTGCCGTCCGGGCGGGCGCCGGCGAGCGCGGGCCGCTGCCGAGCGGCGTCGAGCTCCTGGCGCACGGCCGCGAGGCGAGCCGCGAAGCGGGGGTCGAAGATCGCGCGGAAGAAGCAGACGACCGCGAGCCACAGGCGCGGGAAGAAGGAAGGAGGAGTGGTGTCATGCATCGATCGGAGCTCCGAGGAAAAGGTGGGTGGCCGGCTTGCCGGCGACCAGCTGCTTGCCCGCCACGGCGCAGAGGAGGGCGAGGCGCTTCATGGCGCGTAGCGTAACCATCCGGCGGGCGAGGTCGAGCCTGGTTGGGGCGCGGCGATTGCGTGCTACAAACCCGCCCCCATGCGAAGAACACTGCCCGCCGTGCTGCTGGCCGCCTGTGCCTCGATGAAACCGCCCAATGCCACCGAGCCTCTCGACGCGCGCGAAGGCGCGGTGACGCCCAGCGACCGCCAGCTCGGGTCGCGCACGTTGCCCGGCTGGCCGCAGAGCGCGAGCGACGGCGAGCTCCGGGACCTCCTGGTCGCGAAGCACGGGGAGGCGCAGCGCACGCGGATCGAGCGGGGGCTGAAGCAAGTCGCGGCGATGTGGCGGCCGCAGGACGGCGACGACCGCGCGCGCCGCGCGTTCGTGGAGCAGTGGTTCGAGTCCGATCCGCGCAAGCTGTCCGCGCTGCTCGGCAGGTTCGAGTACGCGCTGGAACAGGTCGACGGCTACTTCCTCGACATCGGGCGCGAGCTGCGCCGCTGGAGCGAGCTGGAGCTGGGACCCGAGCTGCCCATCGACGAGCAGTTCGCGGGGCTCGATCTGTCGGCCCACTCCTCCGAGGACCTCTTCCAGTCCAAGCTGGCCTTCGTCGCCCTGCTGAACTTCCCCTTGCCCACGCTGGACGAGATGCTCGCGCAGGCCGGGAAGTGGTCGCGCGAGGAGTGGGCCGCGGTGCGCCTCACGCGGCGCTTCGCGCTGCGTCCCAGCGGCGAGGCGCTGCAGGCGCGCGCCAGGGCGTCGGCCGCCGCCGAGGCGTACATCGCCGGGTACAACCTGTGGATGCACCACGTGCTCACGCGCGGCGGCACGCGGCTGTTCCCCAAGGGAGTGCGGCTGATCAGCCACTGGAACCTGCGCGACCAGATCAAGGCGGAGTATGGCGAGCCGGACAAGGCGCTGGCGCTCGAGCGCCAGCGGCTCATCCGCACGGTGATGGAGCAGATCGTCGTGCAGACCATCCCGCGCTCGGTGATCGACGATCCGCGTCTCGACTGGTACCCGGACACGGGCCGGGTGACGGCCGCGCCGGCGGAGGAGATCGAGACGGAGCAGATGAGCCGGCAGGGAAAGCGGCCCGCGCAGGCAGTGGCGGCCCCGGATCGCGAGGAGGACAAGCGCTACGCGGTCATCCTCGAGGACTTCCGCGCCGCGCGGCGAACCGACGCGGACTCGCCGCTCGCGCCCACCGAGATCGACCGCCGGTTCCAGTTCGATCGGGAGATCCCGGAAGCTCGGGTGAAGCAGCTGCTGGAGAGCATCGCCGGCTCGCCGCTGGCGCCGCGGGTGGCCGCGCTGATCCGCAAGCGGTTGGGCCGCCCGCTCGAGCCGCACGACGTCTGGTACAGCGGCTTCCTCCCTCGCGCGAAGTACCCCGAGGCCGAGCTGTCGCGGCTCACCCGCGCGAAGTACCCGACCGCCGCCGCCTACAAGAAGGACATCCCGCGGCTGCTCGAGGCGCTGAACTTCTCTCCCGAGCGGGCGCGGTTCTTCGATTCGCACATCGTGGTCGACCCGGCGCGCGGCGCGGGCCACGCCATGCCCTCGGCGCGGCGCGGGGACGACCCGCACCTGCGCACCCGGGTGAACCCGGACGGGATGGACTACAAGGGCTACAACATCGCGGTCCACGAGATGGGGCACAACGTCGAGCAGATCTGCTCGTTGTACGAGGTGGACCACACGCTCCTCTCGGGAGTCCCCAACACCGCCTTCACCGAGGCGCTGGCGTTCACCTTCCAGAACCGCGACCTGGAGCTCTTGGGACTCTCGAAGCCCGATGAGCGGAGCGAGCGGCTGCGCGTGCTCAACGATTTCTGGGCGACGTGGGAGATCAGCGGCGTGGCGCTGGTCGACATGGCGGTGTGGCGCTGGATGTACGCGCACCCGGACGCCGGGCCCGAGCAGCTTCGCGAGGCGACCCTCGGGATCGCGCGCGACCTTTGGGACCGCTACTACGCGCCCGTGCTGGGGGGGAAGGGCTCGCCGCTCCTCGCCATCTACTCGCACATGGTCAGCGCGTTCCTCTACCTGCCGGATTATCCGATGGGTCATCTGATCGCGTTCCAGCTGGAGGAAAAGCTGCACGGGCCCCGCTTCGGCGCGGAGTTCGAGCGCGCGGCCTCCTACGGGCGGGTCACTCCGGATCTCTGGATGCAGCACGCGACGGGCGTGCCGGTCGCGGCGGAGCCCCTGCTGCGGGCGACGGAAGCGGCCCTGGCCGCCGAGTCCGGCGGCTAAGCCTCCTGCGGTTCCTCGTCCTCCGGCCGCGGTTGCGGGCCCGGGACGATTCCCGCGAGGTCAGGGTCTTCCTCGCCTTCGGGGCGCGGCGCGCGGGTCTCCCGCTCGCGCTTGCGCTCCTCGCGGCGCTCCTGCTTGGCGCGTTGCTTCTCCTTGCGCGCCAGCTCTTTCTGTCGCTTGTTCGAGCGCGTCTGCACGAGTCCTCGCCTCCCGGACGAACGAAGCCCGGCCTCTAGGTCAGGCCGGGCTCCATCCTACTGCCACTGCGCGGCGGTCAGGCGATTGGCTTGACGTTGGCCGCTTGCAGGCCCTTGGGCCCCTTCTTGGTCTCGAACTCCACCTTCTGTCCTTCGGCCAGGCTGCGGAAGCCGTCCGCCACGATGGCAGTGTGATGGCAGAAGACGTCGGGTCCGCCGTTGTCCTGCACGATGAACCCGAATCCCTTCGCGTCGTTGAACCACTTCACGGTACCGGTTGCCATTCGATGCACTTCTTTCATGTGCTCGCGGCGGCTGCCGCGAGACCGCTGTCGCTGCAGCGGCAGGGGTCGTGTAACCCAGACGGGGCCGGAAGTCCAAGCCAAACCGGCCCCGACCCGTCCGCCGGACGGCCGGGTCGGATCGCTGACAATTCCGTGACACGCCCTGAACTAGGGTGCCTCCGTTTCCTCACCAGGACTGGAGGTGCCGATGCTTCGCTATGCCGCCGACTGGCGGACGCTGGGGTACCTCGCGGTGACGGCGCTCTTGTCCGTTGCGAACTGGCAGCTCGGGCGCGTGCACCCCGTCCTCTACCCCGTGACGCTGTTCATGTTCTTCACCACGGCGGTGATCAGCCACAACCACAACCACCTGGGCGTCTGGCGGTCCAAGTGGCTGAATTTGCTGACAAGCTACGTCATCGCCTTGTTCTACGGCCATCCCGCCGTCGCCTGGGTGCCGACCCACAACCAGGTCCACCACAAGCTGAACAACGGGCCCGGCGACAGCTCGCGCTCACCCAAGTGGTTCTCCGGCAACCACCTGGCGGCGCTGCTCGTCTATCCGACGCTCACCAACCTGGCGCAGACGCGGGACATCAACGCTTTCCTGAAGGACCTGTGGAAGCGCGACCGGCCGGCCTTCCGCGCGGCTGCGTCCGAGTACGTGGTTTTCTTCGGGACCATGGCGCTGCTCTTCGCCCTCGACTGGCGCAAGGCGCTGCTCTTCTTCGTCATCCCGCAGCAGGTCGCCCTGTTCGCCATCCAGTGCGTGAACTACCAGCAGCACGTCGAGACCGACGCGGACAGCGAGTGGAACCACTCGCGCAATTTCGTCGGCCCGGTGCTCAACGGGCTGCTCTTCAACAACGGCTACCACACGGTCCACCACCTGAAGCCCGGCGTGCACTGGTCGGAGCTGCCCCAGCTCCATGCGCAATACGCGGCCCGCATCCACCCGTCGCTCCTCGAGCGCTCGTGGCCGCGGTACTTCGGGCGCACCTTCCTGCTGCGGCCCCTGGTGGGGACGCCCGCGCCGGTCCTTCCGCCCGACCCGGCCTGAAGGCGGCTCGATCGCGCACGCACCTGGAAGTACACTGGTCCGGCCTTCGACCGGGGGTGCGGATGCGCGGCACAATGATGGACGTTCCCTTGACCGTTTCGCTCCTCGCGGACCGGGCAGCCCGCTACTTCCCGGACGTCGAGGTGGTTTCGCGCCAGCCGGACCGCGCGCTGCACCGGACCACCTGGGGCTCCGTCATCGGGCGCGCGCGCGCCCTGGCCGGCGCGCTCCTGAACGCGGGGATGCGGAAGGGCGATCGCGTCGCGACGCTGATGTGGAACCACGCGCCGCACCTGGAGACGTACTTCGGCGCGCCGCTCGCGGGAGGCGTGGTGCACACGCTCAACCTGCGGCTCTCCCCCGACGACCTGTCGTACATCGCGACGCATGCGGAAGACCGCTTCCTCGTCGTGGACGACGTGCTCCTCCCGCTGCTCGACAAGTTCCGCGCCCGGGCGCCGTTCGAGAAGATCATCGTGGTCCGCCACACGCCGCGCGAGGCGCCCGCCGGGTGCATCGACTACGAGACGTTCGTCAGCTCGGCCGGCGGCCGGTTCGATCCGCCCGAGCTCTCCGAGCAGGATCCGTGCGGCCTCTGCTACACCTCGGGCACCACCGGCAAGCCGAAGGGCGTCGTGTACACGCACAGGTCCACCGTGCTGCACACCATGTTCGTGCCCTTCACCGATGGGCTCTCCCTGCGCAATTCGGACACGCTGCTGCCGGTCGTGCCCATGTTCCACGTCAACGCCTGGGGCCTGCCTTACGGCTGCGCGCTGACCGGCGCGAAGCTGGTCTTCCCCGGCCCGCACCTCGACGCGCAGAGCCTGCTCGACCTGCTCGAGCGCGAGCGCGTCACCGTGGCGGCCGGCGTCCCCACCATCTGGATGGGCATCCTCGACGCGCTGGAGAAGGAGCCGGGCCGCTGGAAGCTGCAGCCGGGGCTGCGGATGATCGTGGGCGGCTCCGCCGCGCCCGAGGCCCTCATCCGCGGGTTCGACAAGCACGGGCTGCGGCTCGTCCACGCCTGGGGCATGACGGAGATGTCTCCCCTGGGCTCCTGCTCGTGGCTCAAGGCGGGCATGCTCGACCTGCCCTATGACGAGCAGGTCCGCGTCCGCGCCAAGCAGGGCCTCCCTGCCGGGCTGGTGCAGGTGCGCGGCGTGGACGAGAGCGGCCGCGAGGTGCCGTGGGACGGCCAGACCCAGGGCGAGCTCCAGGTGCGGGGTCCCTGGGTCGCCTCGTCGTATACGGACATGGAGGGGTCGGAGGACCGCTGGACGAAGGACGGCTGGTTCAAGACCGGCGACGTGGTCACCATCGACCCGCACGGGTACCTGAACCTGACCGACCGCACCAAGGACCTGATCAAGTCGGGCGGCGAGTGGATCAGCTCGGTGGCGGTGGAGAACGCCCTGATGGGCCACCCCGCCGTGAAGGAGGCGGCGGTCGTCGCGGTGCCGCATCCCAAGTGGGTCGAACGGCCTCTCGCGGTGGTCGTGCTGCGCGACGGCGCGCGCGCGAGCGCCGACGAGCTGCGCGGGTTCCTCGCCGGCCGCGTGCACTCGTACTGGGTGCCGGACGCGTTCGAGTTCATCGACGCAATCCCGCGCACCTCGACGGGCAAGTTCCTCAAGTCGGCGCTCCGGGAGAAGTACCGGGAGTACCGTCTGCCGGGCTGCTGAGGCGACACGGCCCTTCCGACACGGCCCTTCCGACACGGCACGCCCGGGGGAGGGGATACCCCCAGAACTGACATGTACCAGCTGTACAGAGCCGCGGGACCGGACCTTCCCCCCCGCTGGCGGCCCCCTTCCGCTACCCGAATTGCCACCGCGCCACGACGGCGCCATCGTCGATCTGCGCCACGCAGATCACCTCGCGGTTGCCGGGACGCAGTTCCGCCCACGCCACGTGCGTGGGGTTGGACCGCACCCACAGCACGTCGGGGCGCGTTCCGCCCGTCGCCGCCTCCCGTTCCGCCTGGAGGCGCGCGACGACGTCGAGGTGCTCTTGCAGGGCGCCGCGCACGTCGGCCCGGAACAGCTGCGGAGGGACGCGCACGGGAGAGGGCGGGGCTGGGGTCGGGGTCGGGGCCGAGGTCGAGGTCGAGGTCGAGGTCGGGGTCGGGGGGGTCGAGGGCGGGGTCGAGGGCGGGGTCGAGGGCGAGGGCGGGGTCGAGGTCGAGGTCGAGGTCGACGTCGTGTCGTCGCCCATGCCGACCTTGCCGAACGCGTCCCGCAGGCGCTGCTCCTCGAGGATGCTCTCGTTGCGCGCCGCGCGAAACGCCCGCCGGACGAGCCACCCGCAGAGCGCCAGGAACACGAGCCCAGGCCCCCACAGGTCCCGCAGCGCGTCGGTGAGCGCGCCCGCGACCATTCACTCGGCCTGCGCGCGCAGCGGCGTGCCGTTCACCCGGACGCGCGGGCGCCCGCTGTCGACGAGCGCGGCGGTGATCGGGTCGTGCAGCTTGACGTAGCTCATCACCACGTCGCGCGTGAGCACCGAGCCCGTCTGCCGGGGCGCGTCCTTCAGCATGGAGAGCCCGTCGCCGCCGTTGGCGAGGAAGTCGGATACCGAGACCGCGAAGTTCCCCTGCGCGCAGGAAGCATCGCAGGCCGAAGGCGAGCAGCTCCGCGTCCGGCACAGCGTCTTGCCCGCGTCGTCGGTCACCTCGGTCACGAGCGCCCCCGAAGGCCACGCGCGGCGGTCGGCGCCGAGCTGCGCGAAGCGGTCCCAGTCGATCGTGTAACGCAGCCCCGACACTTGCAGGGGCAGCTTGCCTGCGCGCAGCACCGTCTCCAGCGCGTCCCGGATCGCCTCCGCGGGCACCTGGACCACGACTTGGAGGTTGTCGAAGGGGTACAGGTCGAAGATCTGGCCAAAGGTGATGGGTCCTGCGGGCACTTCCGGGACCCGCAGCCCGCCGGAGTTCTGCAGGGCGAACTCGGCCCGGAGCCCGCCGCCCGCGCCCGAGCGCAGCGCGTCGGCCACCAGGTTCCCCAGAGAGCCGTCCCTCCCCTTGCGCAGGTCCACCTCGCTCGACCCGATGCGGGTCTCGCGCAGCCTCCGCACCTGCTCGTCGTATCGCGAAAGGAGCGCCGCCACCTTCGCGTCTGGAACCACCTCCTTGCCGCGCCATTCGGGCGGCCGTCCCTGGACCGTGTGGAAGATCGGCTGCGGCCCTCCCGGCCTGGGGAACGTGCCGTCGTTCACGGCGAACCCGCTCACCCGGCCCGCTTCGTCCAGGATCAGCTCGATGACCGAGAAGTACTGCAGCTTGGTCCCGGCCTGGACGATGGGGATGCCGGCCACCACCAGCGGCGGCGGGCCGATCGTGGTGTGGTGGTGCCCGCTGACGATCGCGTCCACCTTCCCGGCGACCGACTCGGCGATGCGCTGGATCTCGCCCGAGGGCGGGAAGGGCCCCGCGTGCGCGGTCACGATCACCACGGTGGCGCCCCGGGCGCGCAGCGCGTCGGCCTCTTGCGCCGCCACCGGGCCGCCCGGCGCGAAATCCAGGCCGGCGACGTTCAGCGGGTTGGTGACCGTGGGCGTGTCGACCGTGGTGAGGCCCACCACGCCCACCTTGAGGCCGCGCACGTCCAGGAGCGCCGAGGGCTTCGCCCAGGCGGGCCGATTTCGCGTCCCCTTCTCGAAAACGTTCGCGGCGAGCATGGGGTAGCGCGCCTGCTGCATGCGCTCGAGCAGCACCGGCAGGCCGAAGTCGAACTCGTGGTTCCCGACGGCGGCGGCCGCGACTCCCAGCGCGTTGAACGCGTCCACCACCGACCGGCCCTGGAACTGGTTGGAGATGAGCGTGCCCTGGAGCTCGTCGCCCGCGTCGATGAGCAGCGCCTCGCCCCCGCGGTCGCGCGCGTCCCGGCGGATGGCGTCCATCCAGCCGCCCAGCCACTCGGCGCCCCCCAGAGGATCGCTCGTCCAGGCGGCCAGCGAGCGCGGACCCGGCGCGGCGAGGAGCGCGCCGTGCACGTCGTTGATCCCGACGATCGCGAGGCGCCGCAGCCCGGCGCGCTTCTCGTGGGCGCGGCCCGGCTGCTCGAGCCGCGGCGCAGTGGTCGAACAGGCCGCTGCGAAGAGCAGGGTGGGGAAGACCGCGCGCAGGGGCGTCATGCGCGGAATTGTCGCCGATCGGGGCGTCCTTGGTAGTGGTCGAACATCCGAGAGCCGCTCTCCAAGAGCGCAGCGCCGCCCTGGAGGCGGCGGCTGAGAAAATTGAAGATCATGACCGCATGGTGACACGCCCTGCTTATTCCTCTCCGGGACGCCGCCGCCTTGCGGCCCACCCCGGAGATCCCCGAGATGACGGAAGCGAGCGCCCTCGCGAGAGGCGAGGACGAGAAGCTGGACCTGTGGAACTCGATCCCCTTCTTCGCCGTCCACGCGGTGGCGATCGTCGCGCCCTTCTTCCTCCCGTTCTCCTGGAAGCTGGTCGGGCTCGCGGTGCTGCTCTACTACGCGCGCATGGCGGGGACGACCATCGGCTATCACCGCTACGCCTCGCACCGCGGGTTCAAGACCAGCCGCGTCTTCCAGTTCGTGCTCGCCTTCTGGGCCCAGACCAGCGCGCAGAAGGGCATGCTCTGGTGGGCCGCGCACCACCGGAACCACCACAAGTACTCGGACCAGCCGGAGGACGTGCACAGCCCGCAGCGCGGCTTCTGGTGGAGCCACGTGGGTTGGATCCTCTGCCAGCGCTACGCGGCGACCGGTAGGATCCAGGACCTGTCCTCGTATCCCGAGCTGCGGTTCCTGAACCGGTTCCACCTGGTCCCCCCGGTGCTGCTCGGGACGGGGCTGTTCCTCCTGGGCGGCTGGTCGTGGCTGGTGTGGGGCTTCTTCGTCCCCACCGTGCTGCTCTGGCACGGCACCTTCGTGGTGAACTCGCTCAACCACGTCTGGGGCTCGCGCCGCTACGCGACCACCGACACCAGCCGCAACAACGCCGTGCTCGCGCTCCTCACCATGGGCGAGGGCTGGCACAACAACCACCACCACTACATGAGCTCGGCGAACCAGGGCTAGCTCGGCGAACCAGGGCTTCTTCTGGTGGGAATTCGACCCCAGCTACTACCTGATCCGCCTCTTCCAGGCGCTCGGCCTGGTCTGGGACGTGCGCACGCCTCCCGAGAAGGTCCGCCGCGCCACCATCGCCGCCGAGACGCGGGCCGAAGTCGCCGAGCCGGCCAACGCCCCTCCGCAGATGGCCCTCGAGCTGTAGCTCCCGCCGCGACCGCGACTAAGAACGTTTCAGGGGAGCGCGGGAGAACCGGGAGCGCGGGAGAATTTTTTCTTCAAAAAACTCACGTCCTTCCGAATCTCCCGCCCTCCCCTGAAACGCTTTTGCCTCAGCCCCAGCGTTCCAGGAAGGAGTGGAATTCCACTCCGACGCCCGGTGGGTCGTGGCGGCGCCAGCGGACGTGCGCCTTCACCGAGACCGTGCGGCGAGCTGCACCCGGCTTCGCCGGTGGCGGCGGCGCTGCGTTCCAGACTCTTCGGAAAAGTCCATGGGCTTTTCTCGCGCGGACCATGCGCCCTGGGCGATCCCCCGTCCATTTTTCAGCGCCGCGGCCGGTGTCCGGCAGCGCACGCGTCTCCTGTCCGACGCTCCGCGGCAGCGCACCGCTTGACGTTCTGCGTCCAGGGCCCTAACCCGGTAGTCATGCCCGAAGTGACCTCCGATGCGAAGGGCCCGCGGCGGACGTTCCAGCGCGGGCGCTACTACGAGGACTTCCAGGTCGGAGACGTCTACCGGCACCACTGGGGCCGGACCCTCACCCAGGGCGAATGCCAGTTGTTCGCCACGGGCACGATGAACGCCGTCCCGCTGTACTTCAACGAGATCTTCGCCCGGAGCCTCGGGCATCCGGCGGTCCCGGCCCACCCGCTCCTGGTGATGAACGTGGTCTTCGGCATGACCGTCGAGGACCTCTCCGAGCAGGCCCTGGCGCACCTCGGCTACTGGAACCTGCGCTTCCCGCGCTTCGTCTACCCGGGCGACACGCTGATCTCCTCCTCCCAGGTCCTCGACAAGCGCGAGAGCGGATCGAAACCGGACCGCGGCATCGTCCACGTCCGCACCACCGGCGTGAACCAGCGGGGCGAGGAGGTCTGCGCCTACGAGCGCCGCATCCTGGTCAAGAAGCGCTCCGCGTATGGAGGCGGCTAGATGCCCATCCCCAACCCGAACGGGGGCGCGCTGACCCCCGAGCACGTGCAGATCCGCGAGAGCGTGCGCGACTTCGCCGATCGCGAGGTCAAGCCTATTGCTTCCGAGCTGGACAACCAGTCCGCCGAGATCCCCGGGCACATCGTGAAGAAGATGGCCGAGCTGGGCTATTTCGGGCTCATCTTCTCGCCCGACCACGGCGGCAGCGGCCTGGACGTGCTCTCGATGGCCATCGTCGCCGAGGAGCTGTCCAAGGCCTGGCTGTCGGTCGGCTCGGTGATGACGCGCATGATCATCACCGCCTCCCTGGTGCAGAGCGCGGGGACCGAGGAGCAGAAGCAGAAGTTCCTTCCCGGCCTGTGCACGGGCGAGATCCTCGCGGCCGCCGCCTTCACCGAGCCCGACGCGGGGAGCGACTCGGCGGGCATCAAGTGCCGCGCCGTGCGAGAGGGCGACAAGTACGCGGTGACCGGCGAGAAGACCTGGTGCACCTGGGCCAACAAGGCCCACATCCTGTGCACCACCGTGGTCACCGATCCGCAGGCGTCCAAGAAGCACAACCGCATCTCGATCCTGCTCATCCCCAAGACTCCGGGCGACGAGTTCCATCCGCCGGAGCTGGCGGGGAGCAAGATCCCGTCCATCGGCTACAAGGGGATGAATTCCTACTCGCTCCAGTTCGACGGGTACCAGGTGCCGGCGGAGAACCTGCTCGGCGGCGCCACCGGCAAGGGCTTCTACCAGCTCATGTCGACCTACGAGATCGCGCGCATCCAGACGGCCGCGCGGGCGGTGGGCGTGGCGCAGGCCGCCTTGGAGGCGGCGCTCCGGTACTCGCAGGAGCGCACGCAGTTCGGCAAGCCGATCAGCCAGTTCCAGGTGATCGGCCACAAGCTGGCGCACATGGCGACGCAGATCGAGGCCGGGCGGCAGCTCACCTACCACGCGGCCCGCATGAAGGACACGGGCAAGCGCTGCGACCTCGAGGCGGGGATGGCGAAGGCGTTCTGCGCCGAGATGGCCGAGCACGTGACCAGCGAGGCCATGCAGATCTTCGGAGGGTACGGATACTCGCGCGAGTTCCCCGCCCAGCGCTTCTGGCGCGACGCGCGCGTCTTCCGCATCTTCGAGGGCACGAGCGAGATCCAGTACGAGGTGATCGCGAAACGCCTCTTGGAGGGGTAGTGACCGCGCACAGGTTCACCCGGGACGACAACCTCTACGAGGACTTCACCGTCGGAGAGACCCTCGTGCACCCGCGCGGGCGCACGGTCAGCGACGGCGAGCACATGCTGTGGACGAACTTCGTCTTGAACACCGCCCAGCTCCACTTCAACCAGAAGATGTGCGACGACTCCCCGCAGACCACCTTCGACGGGCGCCGGGTGGTGTACGGGGGGATCGTCTTCGCCTACGTGGCCGGCCTCGCCTCGGAGGAAACGGAGGAGAACGCAGTGGCGGTGCTCCAGCCGGGCCAGGCGGGCCTGGTGAAGTTCCTCCTGCGCGGCAGGAACCAGCGCGGCGAGGTGGTGCTGGAGATCACCCGCGAGCTGGTGATCCTGAAGAAGGCGTACCGGCCGTGAAGACCCGCAGCGGAATCGACATCAAGCCCGTCTACGGACCCGGCGACGTCGGCGAGGCCCCGCCCGCGCCCGGGGAGTTCCCCTACACGCGCGGCATCCACCGCAGCATGTACCTGGGCAAGCTTTGGACGATGCGCCAGTACGCGGGCTTCGGCACGCCCCGCGAGACGAACCAGCGCTTCCGCTACCTGCTCGAGCAGGGCCAGACGGGGCTCTCGCTGGCCCTCGACCTCCCCACCCAGCTCGGCCTCGACGCCGACGATCCGGAGGCGGAAGGCGAGGTCGGCAAGGTGGGCGTTTCGATCGGGTCGCTCGCCGACATGGAGGAGCTGTTCGAGGGCATCCCGCTGGAGCGGGTCTCGACCTCGATGACCATCAACGCCACCGCCCCCATCCTCCTCGCCATGTACGAGCTGGCGGCGCGCAAGCGGGGCGTTCCGGACGAGCGGATCAGCGGCACGGTGCAGAACGACCTCCTGAAGGAGTTCGGCGCGCGCGGCGCGTGGCTCTTCCCCATCGAGCAATCGATGCGGCTCGCCTGCGACCTGATCGAGGACACGGTGCAGCGGCTGCCCCGCATGAACCCCATCAGCATCGCCTCGCACTACCGCGACGCGGGAGCCACGCCCGCCGAGGAGATGGCGTACACGCTTTCGGCCGGGCGCGCCTACGTGGAGGAGCTCATCCGCCGCGGGCTCCCCGCCGACCGGTTCGCGCCGCGCCTGAGCTTCTTCTTCTACACGTACACCAACTTCTTCGAGGAAGTGGCCAAGTACCGGGCCGGGCGGCGCATCTGGGCGCGGCTCCTGCGCGACCGCTACGGCGCGAAGGAGCCGGAGAGCTGGCGGCTGCGCGCCGCCTGCGTCTGCGGGGGCCACAGCCTGACCCGCGCCGAGCCGCTCAACAACATCGCGCGCACCACTTTGGAGACCTTCGCGGTCGCCTGCGCCGGCGTGCAGAGCGTCTTCACCGCCGCGTACGACGAGGCCTTCGCCATCCCCACCGAGCTGTCGGCGCGCACGGCGCTGCGCGTGCAGCAGGTGGTCGCCTACGAGACCGAGGTGGCGCAGACGGCCGATCCGCTGGGAGGCAGCTTCTTCGTCGAGGCGCTCACCGACGACATGGAGCGCGCCATCCGCGCGGTGATGGACGAGATCGAGTCGCGCGGCGGCATGGTCGAGTGCCTGCGGCAAGGCTGGGTGCAGCAGCGCATCGCGCAGCGGGCGTACGAGCACCAGCGAGCGGTGGAGAAGGGCGACGTGACCGTGGTGGGCGTGAACAAGTTCGCCACGCCACCGCGCCGCGAAGGCGGCGCGGACATGTCGATCGCCGAGGCGCACCGCGAGCCCGACCTGGAGCTGGAGCAGGGCTCGCCGGAGGCGGCGCGCGACGCGGCGGAGCGGGTGAGGCGGGTGAAGCGCGAGCGGGACGGGGAGGCGGCGCGCGCCGCGCTGCAGCGGCTCTCGGAGGCGGCGGCGGGCAGCGGGAACGTCCAGCCGCGCATCCGCGACGCCGTGGCCGCGTACTGCACCGTCGGCGAGATCGCTTCGGTGTTGAAGGCGAAGTTCGGCGCATACCAGCCGCCGACGAAGTTCTGACGAGGTGGGGATGGAAACCGCCAGCCGCCCGCCGCGCGCCGCCAGCCAGGGCCGCATCCGCGTGCTCGTCGGCAAGCCCGGGCTCGACGGGCACGATCGCGGGGCGCGAGTCATCGCGGCGGCGCTGCGGGACGCGGGCATGGAGGTCGTCTACACCGGCCTGCGCGCGACCGTCCCGGCCATCGCCGCGGCGGCGGTGCAGGAGGACGTGGACGTCATCGGGCTGTCCATCCTGTCCGGCGCGCACGAGTCCATCTGCCGCAGGCTGCGCGACGAGCTGTCGCGCCGCGAGGCGCGGATCCCGATCGTGGTCGGCGGCATCATCCCGGCCGCGGATTACGGGAAGCTGAAGGAGTTGGGCGTGGCGGCCGTGTTCGGCCCGGAGTCGCCGCTCGCCGCAGTCGTGGACACGGTCCGTGCGGTCGCCACCGGCTCGAACCCGACCCCGACCTCGAACCCAACCTCGAACCCGACCTCCCGCCCCGGCATCCCGGCCACCCGCCTCGACCACACGGCGATTTGCGTCCGCGACATCGACGCCTCGATCGCGCTGATCGAGGAGCTGCTCGGCCAGAAGGTCGCGCACAAGGAATTCGTCGCCGCGCAGAAAGTCCACGCGGCCTTCTTCGACTTCCCCAACGGGGCGTCGCTGGAGCTGGTCGCGCCGCAGGGCAACGAGGGCCTGGAGAGGTTCCTGCAGAAGCGCGGCGACGCGCTCCACCACCTCGCGCTGCGCGTCCGCGATCTCGATGCGCTGCTCGCGCGCCTGGACGCCCGGGGCGTGCCGCTCATCGACAAGGTCTCCCGGCCCGGCGCGCGCGGGCACAAGGTCGCCTTCCTCCATCCCAAGGCCTTCGGCGGCACCCTGCTGGAGCTGGTCGAGGCCCACGAGGAGTCCCATGACGACGCTGCCGCTCGGTGAAGTCCCGCAGGAGCTCGGGGTGCTGCCCGAGAAGATGCTGGCCTGCACCATCCGCCCCGACCGGGAGGGCGACCCCGCGACCGCCATGCGCATCGAGGAGGTCGACCTGCCGCCGGTGGGTCCGAACGAGGCGCTGGTCCTGGTGATGGCCGCGGGGGTGAACTTCAACGGCGTGTGGGCCGCGCGAGGCAAGCCGGTCAGCGTCTTCAAGATGCACGGCGAGCCGTTCCACATCGCCGGCTCCGACGCCTCGGGGATCGTCTGGAAGGTGGGGGACCAGGTGAAGCGCTGGAAGGTGGGAGACGAGGTCGTCGTCCACTGCAACCAGAGCTGCGGGCAGTGCCCGGAGTGCAACGGCCTCGATCCGATGGCCTGCAGCGAGCAGAAGATCTGGGGCTACGAGACGAGCTGGGGCAGCTTCGCGCAGTTCACCAAGGTGCAGGCCCAGCAGCTCTTGCGGAAGCCGAAGCAGCTGGGCTGGCTGGAGGCGGCGAGCTATGGCCTGACGTACTTCACCGCCTACCGGATGCTGGTGCACCAGGCGGAGGTCACCGCGGGCGACCACGTGCTGGTGTGGGGCGCGGCGGGCGGGCTGGGGGTCTTCGCCATCCAGATCTGCAAGATGCTCGGCGCCAACCCGATCGCGGTGATCGGCGGCAAGGACAAGTCGCAGCTGGTGCAGTCCTTGGGCGCGCCGATGTGGATCGACCGCAACGAGTTCCCGAACCTCGCGTACAAGCCGCCCGAATCGCCCGAGCGCGCCCGCGCGCGCGCCGAGGATTGCAAGAAGTTCGGAAAGCGGATCCGCGAGCTGACGGGCGGCAAGGACGTGGACGTCGTCTTCGAGCACGTCGGGCAGCAGACGTTCCCCACCAGCGTCTTCGTGGCGAAGCGGTTCGGGAAGATCGTCATCTGCGGCGCGACCACCGGGTTCGACCTGTCCTTCGACGTGCGGCACCTGTGGATGCGCCAGAAGCAGATCCTCGGCTCGCACTTCTGCAACGCGTACCAGGCCGAGCGCGCCAACCAGCTCGTGCACGAGGGGAAGATCCGGCCGGTGCTCGACCAGGTGTTCCCCTTCGGCGAGACGGCCAGGGCGCACGCGCTGATGGCGGCGAACCAGCACAAGGGCAAGATCGGCATCGCCATCCAGTGCGCCGCCGCCGTCGTTCCGCGCGCGGAGGAACAGGCCGCGTGACCGGCCCCGAGCGGGGGCCCGCGACTCCCGACCAGGCCCGCGCGGCGATCGAATCCTTCCTGCGCGAGAACCCCGGCCGCTTCGCGCTCCTGCCCGACGACGACGGCCGCGGAGCGCAGCTCCTCGAGGCGGGCACCGGCAAGACGCTGCGCGTGCGCTGGGACGAGATCGCCTTCGCGGCCGTGAAGCAGAACCCGGTCCGGCCGGCGCCGTACCTGGTTCTGGTCTTCGCCGGCGGCCGGCAGGTCGCGCTCGCGGACGTGGGCTTCGCCTTCGCGCCCTCGACGGCGAGCACGGGTCCGCTCCCCGACCTGCCCGCGACGTTCTGCTTCCGCGACTTCCGCCACCTCGCGTCCGGGGCGGAGGCGCTCCTGGGCGAGGAGGGCCGCGAGCGCGAGGCGGTCGCGGCGGTGCTGCTGGGGATCGCTCTGCTCGACGGAGCGCGCGCCGCCGGGCTCGACGTCTCGCGGGAGGAGCGGGAGCTGGAGGCGCTGCTCCGGCGTTTGGAGGAGCGCGGGGCGCGCGTGTAGGAAAAAAAGCACGGCGCCGCCCTATCCGGCGGCGGCCGTACCGTACAAAAACGTACGCCCAATCCTGCTTGACAATCGTTTTGCTTTTGCTAACTGTACGCCCGGCCGAACGGCGCGATGCGCACCGGCTTTGTTGCTAAGACTTTACGGAATCGGGAGGACCGATGGCGCGCGGTCGCGGTCGTCGAAACCAAGGGATGGGCGCGTGGGTGCAGAACCTCGGCGAGCAGATCGGCTCGCAGCTGGGCCAGATCATCGCCGAGAGCGTGCAGCGCTCGCTGCAGAGCACGATCGACGTGGGCGACATCGCTCGCCAGCTGGGCGTCGGCGGCCGCGGCCGAGGCCGGCGCGGCGGGGCGCGCGCCGTCTGCAGCGTGGCTGGATGCGGCCGCCCGGTGCTCGCCAAGGGATTGTGCCGCTCCCATTACTACCGGGCACGCTACCGCGCGCAGAAGGCCGGCACGCTGCAACCCAAGCGCCGCGGCCGCCGCGCCTCGCGCAAGAAGTCGGGCGGCGAGTCCAGCGCCAGCGAGGCGTCGGCGTCGTAAGCCGCCTCTTTCGGCCGCGGTGATCTGTTGTAGAGTCGGCGCGGATGCAATTCATCTGCGAAAGCTGCAAGGCGCATCTAATAGTCGCGGACGAGAAGATCCGGGGCAAGCGGCTCATCGTCCGCTGCAAGCGGTGCGGTGTGCAGATCCGCATCGTCGATCCCGCGCTCTTGCCGTCCCAGTCCGGCGGCAGGCCGCCCACCGGGCCGATCCGTACCTCGCCGGGGGCGCCCTCGCCGGCCGGCGGAACGTCGCAGTCGGGCGGCCGGCCCGCCACGGGGCCCGTCCGGACCTCGCAATCGGGTGGCAGGCCGTCCACCGGACCGGTGGCGCGCGCGGCGGCGCCCCGGCGCGACACGGACACCGAGAGCACGCGCGCGATGGACAGCGAGGTGCTGGAGAAGGCGCTGCGCGCCAGCAAGGGCGAAGGAGCCGCGCCTCCCTCCCCGGCGCCGCCCGCCCCGCGCAGCGCGCCGCCTCCGCCGCCGCGCGATCCGGCGGTCTGGTTCGCGATGATCCAGGGCAATCAGGCGGGCCCGATCACGCGCGCGGAGCTGGCCCTCAAGGCGTCGGCGGGCCAGGTGGGTCCGCGCACGTACCTGTGGAAGGATGGGATGGAGTCCTGGATCCGGGCGAAGGACGTGCCCGAGTTCGTCCCGCTCTTCGCGGCGCCGCCGGCGCCGCCTCCGCCGCCGCGGGACGAGGCCGCCGCGCAGCGGCCGGAGGCGCGGGAGCGGCGCGTCGAGCTGCCGTTCGAATCGGCCGACGGGCACGTCACGCCGCCCTCCGCCGGGCACGTCACGCCGCCCTCCGCCGAGCCCGTCCCGGCTCCCGCGGCCGGAGTGGAGGTCGAGGAATCCGCCTCGCCCGACGCACCGACGCCGCCCGGTGGAATGCGGATCCCCGAGGAGGCCGGGTCGGCCGCCGCGCCGGGGCAGCCCGAGGCGGACCAGCCCGCGGCCGGCGACTCCGCCGCCTTGGCGCCGGGTGCGCTGGACCTGGCGCGGTGGGGAGCGGCCGAGCTGTCCAAACCTCGCGCGCAGACGCCGACGCCTCTCCCCAAGGCGGCCCCGCCCCCGGCGACGGCCCGCGAGTTCCGGATCGGCCAGCCCGAGCGGCGTGCTCCCCTCCGCGCGCTGCTGGTGGTGCTGGCGCTGGCGGGCGCGCTCCTCGCCTTCGCGCTCCTCTCCGAACGCAAGGACCGGGCGTCCGATCCGGCGCAGCAGGGCACCGCGCCGAGCGGCACCGCGCAGACGCCCACTCCCGCGGACGGCGAGCGCAAGCCGGAGGAGAAGCCCGCGGCGACCGCTCCCGGCGACCCGCCCGCCGCCGCGCCGGCGCTCAGCCCGGACGAGCTGAAGCGCAAGGTCGACGAGAGCAAGCCCGTCCTGCAGGGCTGCGTCGACGAAGCGGTCAAGCGGGACCCCTCGCTGCAGGTCGGCAAGATCCTCATCTCGACCACCATCGCCCCTTCCGGCGCGGTGACGAGCGCCCGGATCGACCAGAAGGCGGTCGACCAGAGCCCGCTGGGCGCGTGCCTCAAATCGGCCGCCCGCCGGATGCAGTTCCCGCCCTTCGCGGGCGAGCCGTTCGCGGTCGACATCCCCATCGTCGTCACGGGCGCGCCTTGATCGGCGCGCTCGCTGCCGAGCTGCGCTCGGGGCGGGCCGCGCTCTCGCTGCTGTCCTTGCGGCTCGCCGAGGCGGCGGGGCTGCTCCCGGCGGGGACGTGCGCGCGGATCCCCGATCGGGGCGAGGCGGAGGAGGCGGCGCGCGAGCTGCGGGCCCGGACGGGCGGCGCGCTGCCGCCCTGGCCGCTGCCGCGAGAGGCCTTTGGGAAGGTTGCGCGCGCGCTGCTCGCCGGCCCTGCGCCGGAGCCGGAAGCCGCGCCGCCGTGGGCCGGAGGAGGCGGACCGGCGCGCGCCGGCGCCCCCCGGGCGCGGTTCTCCTTCTCGTTCTGCGCCGCGGCGGAAGAGCTCTTCGCGCTCCACCTCGGCGCGCACGGCAGGCGCTCCGCGGGCCTGTACTACACGCCGGCGGCCGTCGCGGCGGAGGTGGTGGCGCTCGCGTTGCGGCACGGCTCCTCGCGATCGCCGTCGCGCGTGCTGGACCCCTGCGCGGGCGCGGGCGCCTTCCTCTGCGCGGCGGCGGCCGCTGTCCCCGCCGCGGCGCTGTCCGGGGCGGACCTGCACGCGGACGCCCTGCGCGCCGCGCGCGCCGCCCTGGCGCTCCTGGGCGCACGGGCGGAGCTGCGGCGCGCGGACTCGCTGCGGGCACGGCTGCCGCCCGCGGACCTGCTCGTCGGAAATCCTCCGTACGGGCATGTCGCCGACGCGGCCGAGCGCGCTTTCCTGTTGGACAGGCTGCCCGCGCTCCGCGGGGGCGAGATCGACCGCTACGCGGCCTTCCTGCTGCGGAGCCTGTCGCTCCTCCGGCCCGGGGGGACGGCGGCGCTCCTGGTCCCCGACACGTGGATGACCAACGCCCGCTCCGGCCCATTGCGCGAGGCGGTGCTGGACGCCGCCGACCTCGCGGCGGTGTGCGACCTCGGCAAGCCGTTCGCCGCGGCCAAGGACACCCGCGTGCAGGCGGTGGTGCTGGTGCGAAGGACGGCCGGCCGGCGCCCGCCACGGGCCGCGCGGGTGCTGCGCGGGCGCGAGCGGCTCGCCGACGCGCCCCGCGCCGAGCTGCGCCAAGGCGTCGGGCGCGGGTGGCAGCTCTACCGGAGCGCCGCCGAGCGGCGGCTCTGCGCGGCCCTCGAGGCCGCCGGGGCGCCGCTCGAAGAGCTGTGCGACGTAGGATACGGCTTGCGCACCGGCGACAACGCGCGCTTCGTGGCGCGGCGGCCGCCGCGTCCGGGGGAGGTCGCGCTGGTGGGCGGCGAGGACGTGGTGCCCTTCGCGCTCCGCTTGCGTCCCAAGGCGCTGCGCGCTCCCACCGCGCAGCTGCGCGCCCTCGCGGAACGGCAGCTCGGCCGGCCACGCGTGTGCGTGCAGCGGATCCGGACCAACTCGCGCGCCCCGCACGCGCGCTGGCTCGAGGCGGCGCCCGTTCCACCGGACATGGTGTGCCTCGACTCGCTGTCCACCCTCTCGTGCGACGACGCCGACCGGCTCTGGGCCCTTCTCGCGGTGCTCGGCAGCGTCGCGCTGCAGCGCTACCACCGGCTCCGCACCACCGACGTGAACGTCAAGCCCGCCGTCCTGCGCGAGCTGCCGGTTCCGCGCGCGCTGCTCCAGGCGGGGGCCGCGGGCGCGCTCGCGGGCCTTTCGCGGGCCCGGGCGGCGGAAGCGGCGGCGGGCGCGCCGCACCTGGCCAGGGCACCGATCGAGGTCGCCGCCCCCGCGCTCGAACGCGCCATCGACGCCGCCGTGTACCGGCTCTTCGGGCTCGGCGAAGAGAAGGTCGCCGAGGCCGAGCGCGGGTTCTGGGGTCCGCGCTTTCCGGTGGAGTTCCCGAAGCTTGCGCAGGAGTGTCAGACGCCCCGTGTAGCCTGAGCGCAACTTCGGAGGTCGCCGATGACGGCCGTGGGGTTCGCTCTTGCGCTCGGAGTGGGATGCGTCGCGTTCTGCCTCGGCTGGCTGCTCGCGCTGTCGCGCGCCGGCCGGGGCGAAGCCGGGCTGCAGGACGCGTTGCGGACCGAGTCGGCCCGGTGCGCGGGGTTCGAGGCGGTCTTGCAGGCGGAACGAAGGGCAGCCGAGGAGAAGGCGAAGTCCTCCGACGAGATGAACGCCCGGTTGCAAGACGCGTTCAAGTCGCTCTCGGTCGACGCGCTGCGCTCGAACAGGGACGAGTTCCTGCGCGTCGCGCAGCTCTCGATGGAGAAGTTCCAGGAGGCGGCGCGCGGCGACCTGGACCAGCGGCAGAAGGCCATCGCCGACCTGGTCGTTCCGGTGCGCGAGTCGCTCGACAAGGTGGACGGCAAGGTGCAGGAGCTGGAGAAGTCCCGCGCGGGCGCGTACGCGGCGCTGTGGCAGCAGGTGAAATCGCTCCACGACGAGACGGGGAAGCTGGCGACCGCGCTGCGGGCGCCCGCGCATCGGGGACGCTGGGCCGAGATCCACCTCCGGCGCGTGGTCGAGCTCACGGGTCTCTCGGAGCACTGCGACTTCTTCGAGCAGGTCACGGTCGCGGCCGACGGGTCCACCCTGCGGCCCGACATGGTGATCCGGCTGCCGGCGGGACGGACCGTGCTGGTCGACGCGAAGGCGCCGCTCGGCGCGTACCTCGAGGCCACCCAGGCCTCCGATGAGCCGACGCGAACCGCGCGGCTGCGCGACCATGCGGCGCAGGTGCGGCAGCACGTCTTGCAGCTCAGGCGCAAATCCTACTGGGAGAGATTCGAGGACAGCGCCGAGTTCATCGTCATGTACCTGCCCAACGACGCGCTCCTCGCGGCTGCCCAGGAACAGGACGGCGAGCTGCTCGAGTGGGCGCTGTCGGAGCGCGTGGTGCTCGCCACTCCCGCCACCCTGTTCGCGCTGCTCCTCACCGTGGCGCACGGCTGGAAGCAGGAGAAGGTCGAGATCAACGCGCGCGAGATCGCCAATCTCGGGCGCGAGCTGCACAAGCGGGTCTCGGACTCCGCCGCCCACCTGGGCAAGCTGGGGCGCCACATCGAAGGGACGGTTCGCGCGTACAACGACACGGTGGGGTCGCTCGAGCGTCGCGTGCTGCCCGCGGCGAGGCGGTTCGAGGACCTGCAGGCATCGCACGCGGACGTCGAGATCGAGCCGCTCGTGGCGCTGGAGAGCGCGCCCCGGCCGCTCCTCGCGCCGGAGCTGACGGCAAAGGAGGTCCCCGAGGACGCGAACTGACGGCCGCCGCCGATAGGGCGGCGCTGCGCTCTTGGACCGGCCTGCCCGGGCCGTCCTTGACCGTCCCGACCTCGCAAGTTAGCTTCCCGCGGCGCAAGAGCGCGCCGAGGTCGCACCTTGCCGGAAAACCCAACGACCACGCGGTTCAAGCGCATCTTGCTGAAGCTTTCCGGCGAGGCGCTGATGGGGGACAACAAGTACGGCATCTCCCCCAAGGTGCTGGAGCAGGTCGCCGAGGAGATCCGCGACGTCATCGAGCTGGGCGTCGAGGTCGGCATCGTCATCGGCGGCGGCAACATCTTCCGCGGCGTCTCCGCCTCGACCGAAGGGATGGACCGCGCCAGCGCCGACTACATGGGGATGCTGGCCACGGTGATCAACGCGCTGGCCCTGCAGGACTCGCTCGAGAAGCGGGGCGTCTACACCCGCGTGCAGTCGGCCATCGAGATGCAGCAGCTCGCCGAGCCGTACATCCGCCGCCGCGCGGTGCGCCACCTGGAGAAGGGCAGGGTGGTCATCTTCGCCGCCGGGACGGGTAATCCGTACTTCACCACCGACACCGCCGCGTCCCTGCGCGCGATGGAGATCCACGCCGAGGTGATCCTCAAGGCCACGAAGGTGGACGGCGTCTACTCGGCCGACCCGGTGAAGGACCCCAGCGCGGAGCGGTACACGCAGCTCAGCTACCTGGACGTCCTCAAGAGGAACCTCAAGGTGATGGACTCCACCGCCATCTCGCTCTGCATGGACAACGACCTGCCCATCATCGTCTTCGATCTGGGAGTGCGCGGGAACATCCTCCGCGTGGTGCGGGGCGAGGCGGTGGGGACCACGGTCGGCACGCTCAAGCCGCGCGCCGCCTGAGGAGGGCACCATGGGCATGGCAGAGGACGTCATCTCGGACCTGCGCGGGCGCATCGGGAAGACCTTGGACGATCTCCGGCGCGACCTGGCCAAGGTGCGCACCGGACGCGCCAACCCGCAGCTCCTCGACTCGGTGCGCGTCGAGTACTACGGCACGCCCACGCCGCTCAACCAGGTCGCGAACGTGACGGTGGCCGACCCGCGGCTGATCGTCATCAAGCCGTGGGAGAAGTCGATGATCCAGCCCATCGAGAAGGCCATCAACGCGGCCGGGCTGGGGATCAACGCGCTGCCCGACGCCGAGGTGGTGCGGGTGCCCATCCCCGCCTTGACCGAGGAGCGCCGGAAGGAATTCGTCAAGATCGTCAAGCAGAAGGGCGAGGAGCACAAGATCGCCATCCGCAACGAGCGGCGCGACGCCAAGGAGATGATCGAGGAGCTGGTCAAGGGCGGGGACCTGGCGGAGGACGAGGGAAAGAAGGCGCTGGAGAAGGTGCAGTCCGAAGTGGACGCCGGCATCAAGAAGGTCGACGAGACGATCGCCGGCAAGGAAAAGGACCTGATGCAGGTCTGAAGGCGCGGGGGCTTCCAACGTGGCTGCGAGGAAGAAAGGGACGGCGAAATCCGGCGGCGGCAGGAGCCTGCTCGAGGCAGCCCGCGAGCACCAGGACGCGCTCCTCGCGGCGGGCCTGCCGTCGCAGGTGCTGGAGGATCTGGAAACCGCGCTGCGTGGGATGGCGGCGGGCGGTCAGCCGGGCCCCGCGGCGCAGGTGCTGATCCGCGACCTGGGGCGCGAGGTGGGCGAGATCCAGGCAGCCGTACGCAAGGAGTTCCCCGGGAACGCGGCGTTCCAGTCGGTGTTCAAGGCCGACGCGCCCGTCCCCGGCGAGCCGCGCCAGCTGCTGGCGCTCGGACGGCTGGTCGCGCGCGAGGCGCCCGACTACTCGGCGAACCTGATCAAGTACGCCATCAATGCCGCCACCGTGAAGCACCTTTCGTACCTCTGCGACCAGCTGGAAAAAGAGCTGGGCGGAGCGGATCCCGGCTCCGCCGCCAAGGCGGCCGAGGAGCAGATCCGGGCCGCGGCGGCGCGGGCGTTCAAGGGACGGCCGGAGCTGGCGGCATTCAGTCGACGCCCATAGGGCGGCGCTGCGCTTTCGAAGCGCGGACGTCGCGGCATCCGTCTCAGACCCGGCTGCCCGCTCCCAATCGGGGCCTCGGGCATCTACACTGCTCGGACATGTCCCTCGACCTGAAAGGCCCGGCCGGGCTGTCCGAGCCGATCGGCGGCAAGGCCCAGTTGATCGATTACTTCAGGGGCGCCGAGAAGCCGCGCGCCGAGTGGAAGGTCGGGGTCGAGCACGAGAAGATCGGCATCGTCGACGGCACGTTCGAGGCCGTCCCCTATTACGGGGAAACCGGGATCCGGTCGATCCTCGACGCGCTCGCGCGCGAGGCCGGCGGGGCGCAGCACGCGCACCGCGAGAACGGCCAGCCGATCGCGGTCCTCAAGGACGGCGCCAGCGTCACCCTCGAGCCGGGCGGCCAACTCGAGCTGTCCGGCGCGCCTCACCGCAGCCTGCGCGCCGCGCGGGACGAGATCGAGCGCCACCTCGCGGTCCTCCGGGGCGTCAGCCGGCAGCGCGGCGTGCGTTGGCTGGCGACCGGCTACCGCCCGTTCGGATCGCGCGACGAGGTGCACTGGATGCCCAAGGGGCGCTACGCCGCGATGCGCAAGTCGCTCGGCCCGCGAGGCCGGCTCGCGCTGGACATGATGCTCATGACCGCCACCGTCCAGGCGAACCTGGACTGGAGCGACGAGCGGGACCTGGCCGAGAAGGTGCGCGCGGCCAGCTCCGCTTCGCCGCTCGTGACCGCGCTGTTCGCCAACAGCTCGGTCATCGCCGGGCGCGACAGCGGGTGGCTCGACTTCCGCTACCAGGTCTGGCGCGAGTGCGACCCCGACCGCTGCGGCCTGCTCGAGCCCATGTTCCGCGACGGCTGGGGATACGAGGCGTACGTCGACTGGGCCCTGAGCGTCCCGATGCTGTTCGTGCGCCGCGGCTCCGAGTACCTGGATGCGCGCGGCCAGACGTTCGGCGACTGGCTGCGGACCGGCCGGCTGCGGTCGGGCGGGGTGGCCGAGCCGCGCCTCGGCAACTGGGTGGATCACCTGACCACGCTGTTTCCCGAAGTGCGGGTCAAGCGGGTGCTCGAGCTGCGCGGCGCGGACATGGTTCCTCCTCCTTACCTGCACGCCCTGGCCGCCGTCTGGGTGGGCCTCCTGCACGACCCCTCGGTCCGCCAGGCTGCCTGGGAACTGACGAAGGGGTGGACCTTCGCGCAGCGCCTCGAGTTCCAGGGGGACGTCGCGCGACGCGCGCTCGATGCGCAGGGCCCCGGCGGGCGCACCGCGCGCGACCTGGCCCGCGAGCTGCTCTTCGCCGCGCGCGCCGGGCTGTCCGCCTGGGCGGCCGAATCGGGCGACGACGTGCGCGGCGCGCTCGATCCGCTCGAGGACGTCCTCGCCCGCGGCACCCTGGCCGAGCGGGCGCTCGTGGTCCTGCAGGAAGCGCGCGGCGATCCCGCCGCGCTGGTCCGTTTCTGGCAAATCGCCTAGTCGCCGCCGTATTCGGCGGCGCTACGCTTTTCACAGTGCGGACGTTATGGGATGCGCTTTAGTCGCCGCCCCCCCAAGCCAGGGCGGCCCGACGCTTTTCATTGTGCGGACATTATGGGATTCAGCGGAGAACACGGATCCACCACGTGAGGAGATCGAACATGAAGACCGCCCTGGCAGTCCTGCTGTTCGCAGCGCCCGCGCTGGCCGTCGAGCTCCAGGTCGACCCGGCCCATTCCACCGCCGGCTTCGCCATCAAGCACATGATGGTGAGCACCGTGCACGGCAGCTTCGGGAAGGTCACCGGAACGGTGAACCACGACCCGAAGGACCCGACCAAGAGCAGCGCGAACATCCAGATCGATCCGGCCAGCCTCGATACTCGTGTCGAGAAGCGCGACGCGCACCTCAAGTCGGCCGACTTCTTCGAAGTGCAGAAGTGCCCGGACATGAGCTTCAAGTCGACCAAGATCGAGAAGGCGGGCGAGAAGAAGTACAAGGTCACCGGCGACCTCACCATGCACTGCACCACCAAGCCCGTCACCCTCGACGTCGAGGGATTGAACGGTCCGGTGAAGGGGGCGCAGGGCGCGAACTTGTACGCCGCGACCGCGACCGGCAAGCTGAGCCGGAAGGACTTCGGCCTCACCTGGAACAAGGCGCTGGAAGCCGGTGGCGTGGCGGTGGGCGACGAAGTGCAGCTGGTCGTTGACCTCGAGATGACCGATTCCCCTCCTGCGGCGAGGAAGGAAGCGCAGGCGGAGACCAAGCCGGCCAACAAGTAGCGGCAGCGGCGCCCGCGCGGGAGGCTCAGCGCCTCCCCGCGAAAACCGGGCAGTCGTTCTGGTCGGCATCGCGGCAGATGCGGACCGATCCGTTGCAACTGTAATCGCCGCCCGAGTACAGACCGAGCGTCCGGCAATAGGGCACCGCGTCCGGGCAGTCCCCGTCGGATCCGCAGCGCAGGTGGCAGAGACCGTCTCCGACGTCCCGGCAACCGAGCTTGTCGCCGGGCGGCAGCAGACTGCAGCTCTGATCGACGTAGATGAAGTCCTGCGCACCGCAGGTCCGAGACGGGCGGCCGCAAGCGGCGGCGAACAGAGCGATCGCGACGACGAGACGCACGCAGGGAATCTGGCCGGTCGCCTGCCGGGAGCCAAGCATTGCGGACCAGGCAGCGTCCGGCATCTGACTGCCGTTGTTCGGTCCTCGGACGCGGAATGCACGATCTGCTGACCGTCACGCCGCGAATCGCCTTGCGTCCCGTGCTGCCGCGCGGCTAGGTTGCGCCCCCTCGCCGGGAGATCTCGATGGCGCGCCCAGCGCTCCAGATCGGCTATCACGACCACTGCTTCGACGGAGTCGCGTCCTCGGCCACCTTCTTGCGGTTCTATCGGGAGAAGGTCCTGCCCGGGCTCGCGATGGACCAGGTCGCCTTCCGCGGGCTCGCGCACCGCGCCGGGCAGATCTTCGGCGAGGAAGCCTTCGCGGGCCAGGAGAACGCGGTGGTCGACTTCCGCTATACCAAGGACCCGCGCCTCACCTGGTGGTTCGACCACCACCAGAGCGCGTTCGAGTCGCCGGCGGACGAGGCGCATTTCCGCGCCGACCGCTCGGGAAGGAAGTTCTGGGACCCGACCGCGAAGAGCTGCACGCGCTTCCTCGCCCGCGTCTGCCAGGAGCGGTTCGGCTGGGACTTCTCTTCCTTGCAGGAGCTCGTCGACTGGGCGGAGGTGATCGACGGAGCGCAGTTCCCCGACGCGAAGACGGCGGTCGAGCTGACCCAGCCGGCGATGCAGCTCATGCTGCTCATCGAAGCCACCAAGGACCCCGAGCTCTGCCCGCGGCTCATCCGCGATCTCTCGCAGCGGCCGCTCTCGGAGGTGCTGCGCGAGCCCTGGGTGCTGCAGCCGCTCGCGCCGCTGCTCGCCCGGCACCGCGATCTCGTGCGCACGGTGACGCAACGCCTGCGCGTCGATGGCGCGGTCGCGGAGTACGACCTGGCCGACCTGGGCGTAGACAACGTGAACAAGTTCATCGCCTACGCGGCCGATCCCTCCACGGTGTACACGGTCGCGGTCACCCGCGGCCCGAATCGCAGCAAGGTGTCCTTGGGCTCCAATCCCTGGAAGCAGGACCTGCGCCGCCACAACCTGGCCCGCATCGCCGAACGCTACGGCGGTGGCGGCCACCCCGCCGTGGCCGCGATCAGCTTCAAGCCCGAGCAGCTCGAAGAGGCGCGTTCAGCGGCCCGCACGATCGCCGCCGAGCTGCGCAACGGCTGAGCCTCGCCGCAGGTGCGCTGCCTCAGGCCGTCGCGACCACGGGCCAGCGCGCCAGCGCGGGGAGGCGCACCCTGCCGTCCGGCGGGCGCGCCGCGGGAACGGGCCGCACCTCGCGCTCGGCGAAGGCGCGCTTCCAGGAGGCGAAGGACCCTCCCGCGCGCCAGGCCTGCTCGGCCGCGAGCCCCGCCTCGGCGCCGCCTTGCGCGAGCACGTACTCGACCCACGCCCAGCGCGCGCTGGTGGGCCGGACCTCCGCCCTCCCGCGCAGCCGCGCGCGGAGGAAGGCGAGCTTCGCCTCCACCTCGGGGACGCCGGCGTACGGCGCTCCGTCCATGGGCGTGTTGCGCTTCGCCACGAACGGCGCGCAGCCGAACGAGAGCGGCACGATGCGCGAGATCTCTTCCGAGAGCCGCGCGAGCTCGGCGAGGTCGTCCTCCGTCTCTCCGGGCAAGCCGACCATCAGGTACAGCTTGAGCTTGTGGAACCCCGCCTCGCGCGCCAGCTCCGCGACCCGCAGCAGCTGCGCCGAGGTGGTGCGCCGGTCGAGGGCCTTGCGCAGGCGCTCGCTCGCGCCGTCCGCCGCGGTGGTCAGCGTCCTCGCTCCGGCGCGCTTGAGGAGCGAGACCAGCTCCGGCCGCGCGCAGAGGCGGTCCGCCCGCAAGCTGGAGATGCCCACCTCCCGCCCGTCGTCGATCAGCGTCCGCACCAGCTCCACGATGCGCGGGTGGTCGGTGACCGCCGCGCCCACCAGGCCCACGCGCCGCGCGCCCTCGGGGATCAGCTCGAGCACGCGCTCCGGCGTCACCGTGCGCATGCCGCCGTTGGTGGTGCGGCGCATGACGCAGTAGGTGCACCCGCGCGAGCACCCCCGCTCCGGCTCGATGAGGAACATGTTCCGCAGCTCGGTGTGCGGGGTGACGATCTGCGACCGCGCCGGGAGCCGGCCGTCGTCCGCCTTGACCACCGGCGGGGGCGACGGAGCGAGCGCCGGAGCCCAGAAGCCCGGCCGGCGCGCGAGACGCTCGACCAGCTCGCGCTTGCTCCCCGCGGCGCCCAGCGCGTCGCACAGCTCGTGGACCAGGTCCTCCGACTCGCCCATCACCACCAGGTCCGCGAACGCAGCGAGCGGGACGGGGTTCGAGAAGGTGAGCGGCCCGCCGCACACGATGATCGGATGCGAGTCCGCGCGGTCCGCCGCGCGCACCGGCAACCCGGACAGGTCGAGCATCTCGAGCAGGCCGGTCAGCTCCAGCTCGTAGCTGATCGAGAATGCGAGAGCGGCGAACTCCCCGATCGGCCGCTGCGTCTCGACCGTGCACACGGGGACGCGGGCGGCGCGATGGCCCTCCACGTCCTCGGGCAGGAAGGCCCGCTCGGCCGCGCACCCGCGGTGCCCGTTGAGCTCCCGGTAGATGGTCTGGAACCCCAGCGAGCTCATCCCCACGTGGTACGGGCTCGGATAGCAGAGCGCCACCCGCGTCGCCCCCGGGCTCGAGAGGGTCCCCTGCTCGTCGGCGAGGCGGGCCCGCAAGGGTTCGAGGAGGGCCCATCGGCTCTGCATGCGCGCTGGAGGTAACACGCGAGGGGCGGGGAAGCCATCCGGCCGGCCGGATGGTACAGATCCGCCATGCGGCCCTGCCTGGCGTGGTGCGTGCTGCTGTGTGCTTGCGCCGAGTGGGGACGGCCGCCGCTGACCGCGCCGTATCGCGCGGGCGAGCCGCTGCTGCAGGAGCAGGCGCTCGTCGGCCTGGCCCCCGACGGCGCCGCCGCCGCGGTGCAGCTGATCGACGCGGAGGGGGTGGCGCCCCGGCTCGAGCTGCTCGCGCTCGACCCGCGCGGCGGGGAGACGCGGCGCCTCGCGGCCGCTCCGGAAGGAGCCGCCCGAGCCGCCGCGCGGAAGCTGCGCGCCGAAGGGCGGCGCCCCGTACCGCTCCTCGCCCGCATCGTCGCCGAGGAATGGCCGGAGGCGCAGGCCGCCGCCGCCGCGTCCGGGTTCTCTCCCCGGGCGCCGGCAGCGCCCGAGCCCGGCAAGCGCCGGTGGCCCGTCACCGGCGCGCCCGGAGCGGGATCGTTGCCTCTGGTCCTGCGCACGGAGTTGACCGCCGGCGATCCTCCCGCGTTCGTGCTGCTGCTCGGCGAGCGCCCCGGCGGAGAGGTAGGCGGGGACGAGGTGGAGCTGGTCCGGCAGCCCATCGCGGGAACGCCGGTCGAGGGAGAGCTGTGGCTGTGGGAACGGACGGTGTGGCTCCTCTCGGGGTCCGTCGGCGAGGACGAGCCGCTGCGGCGGGCGGTGGGCCTGCGGCGCGGGTCGCTGGCGCGCGGGGAGTCGCAGATCCACAACGCGCACGGTTTCTCCGACTACTCCGCCGGCGATCTCGACGCCGCCCGCCGAGAGTTCGAACGGGCCATCGCCGCGGATCCCGGTTTCGTCGACGCGCTCTACAACGCGGCCTCGACGGCGGCCCTCGCCGACCGCCCGGCCGAGGCGGTCGCCTACCTCCGCCGCGCCGTCGAGGTGGATGCGCGGCGCGTGCAGGTCCTGGGCAGGGACGACGACGACCTGTCTTTGCTCCGCCGGCGCCCCGACGTGCAGGCGCTCCTCGGGTTGAAGCGGCCGCCGCCCGAAGCGTCAGACGAGGGGAAGGACCGCTGAGGCCAGGTCCGGTTATGGTACCGTCCGCCACCCCGGAAGAAGGAAGCAAGCCGCGATGCGTACTCCCACC
>WNFC01000623.1_pt1 | contig 47692 bp, 41 predicted proteins | sample 5400541 | NCBI WGS metagenome assembly WNFC01 (sample SAMN13153342, study PRJNA577476) | soil metagenome | isolation source: 120 cm saprolite under Douglas fir tree site 2 hole 2 replicate 1 | place: USA:California | collected 2015-04-18 | reverse complement strand
GGTTGGCGGCCACCCGCTCGCCCTGATCCGGCGGAAGCTGGGTGATGATGTCGATCTCGCCCTTGAGGAGGGCGGCCACGCGGGGGGCCGTCTCGGGACTCGCGCGGACGATGAGCCGGTCGAAATCGGGCTTGCCGCCGAAATAGTCGGGATTGGCCTCCACGGTGAGCTTGTCGTCCTTGACCCAGGAGACGAACCGCACCGGGCCCGTTCCGACGGGCTTGGCGTTGAAGGTGTCGTTGCCCGATGCCTCGACGTACTTCTTCGGCACGATCTGGCCGCCGTAGAAGGCCAGGCGAGCGGGCAGGAGCGGATCGGGCTTCTTGGTATGGATGACGAGCGTGGCCGGATCCAGCGCCTCGATCCGGTCGATGGTCGTGAAGACGGTGGCGACCATCGTCTTGACGTTGGGATCGTACGTGCGCTCGAGGCTGAACTTGGCGTCGGCCGACGTGAACGGGTCTCCGTTGTGGAACTTGACGCCCGGGCGCAGCTTGAAGGTCCACTGCGTCTGGCCCTGCAGCTTCCACTCGGTGGCCAGCCCCGGGTGGAGCTTGCCGTCGGGGTGACGCGAGGTCAGGTTGTCGAAGATGTTGAAGCTCCAGCGGATGTCATTCGAAGAGGTGCTGTAGTGCGGATCGAACTTCGAGATATCCCCGCCCTGGGCGACGACGAGCTCCTTCTTCTGCGTGGTCTGGGCCTGGGCCGAGCCCGGCCGCGCGTGCGACAGCGCCCCCGCCGCCCCAAGGGCTGCCGCGCCCTTGATCAGCTCGCGTCGAGTGACCTCCATAGGGGATGCACCTCCATGAGTTGGATCGGGCACAGCTTGCTGCTGCCACAGCGATGTGTGGCGATGGTTATAGGACCTTCCACGAGGCCTGTCAAGCATGTCACAATGGCGCATGCGAAGCGCGGATGTGGTGGTGATCGGAGGCGGCGTCAACGGGGCGAGCACGGCCTTCAACCTGGCGAGCCTCGGGGTCAAGCGGATCATCCTCGTCGAGCGGCGCCACCTGGCCGCCGGGGCCAGCGGCAAGTCGGGCTCGCTCGTCCGCATGCACTACACCAACGACGCCGAGGCCCGGCTGGCCTTCGAGAGCCTCAAGGTCTTCCGTGACTTCTCCCGGATCGTGGGCGGCGACTGCGGCTTCCAGCCGATCGGCTTCGTCCAGGTGGTGGCCCCCGGGTACGAGAAGGCCCTGCACGCCAACGTCGCCATGCAGCAGCGGATCGGCATCGAGACGCAGCCGATCTCCAGGGACGATCTCCGCCGGCTCGTCCCCGCCATGCGCGTGGACGACATCGGCGCGGCCTGCTGGGAGCCGGGCTCGGGCTTCGCCGATCCGAACGCGACGACCTTCGGCTTCGCCGAGGCCGCGCGGCGGCTGGGCGCCACCATCGAGACCGAGTGCGAGGCGCTTCGCATCGTCACCGAGGGCGGGCGGGTGGCCGGGGTCGAGACGAGCCGCGGCAGGATCACCGCGCCGGTGGTGGTCGCCGTCCCCGGCGCCTGGGCGGGTACGCTCCTGGGACCGCTCGGGCTCGACTTCGGGCTCGAGCCCTACCGCATCCAGATCTCCGTCTTCCGCTGGCCGGCGAGCTTCCAGGGCGGCCATCCCGTCGTGATCGACGCCCTCCACAAGGCGTGGATGCGTCCCGAGGGAGCGAGCTCCACCCTGAGAGGCGGCTGGGCGGGCATGATCATGATGAGCCCTGACGGACGCCCGATCATCGACCAGATCCCCTCGGTGCCCGGCCTCTGGGTCATGCTCGGCGACTCGGGCACGTCCTTCAAGACCTCGCCGGCCATCGGGCGCTGCCTCGCCGAGTGGATCGTCAAGGGCAAGCCGGAGACTGCCGATCTCTCCCGCTTCCGCTCGACCCGTTTCGCCGAAGGCAAGCCCTGGGTCGACGAGCACAACTACGGAAGAGAACGCCTGACCATCTCCCGCTAGAGCATCGCCGCCTCGCCAGAATCTTCCCCCTCACCCTGCCCTCTCCCCCAATGGGGGAGAGGGATGAATTGGTGCTGGCCTCGGGGCATTCTTCTCTTTGATCCCTCTCCCCCGTCGCGGGGGAGAGGGCAGGGTGAGGGGGCGTACAACTACGCGTGCGCGAAGAATCGGGGCGGCGAGAACTCCAGCGGGCCGCGAGTCAGCGTGGTCTACGGGGGATGCCCCCGGCCCCACCCGCCGCATTGCCGGCACACTAACGCTGCCGCTTCGGCCCGGCCACCCGCTTCGCGCGATCAGCCACGCGCCACAGGTACCACGCGGCCGTCGTCCGATGGGGCCGCCACCGCTCGCCGTGCGCGTGGACGGCCTTGGGCCGCGGGTGCATGCGCAGTCCATAGGCCAGGCGAAAACCCTCGCGGATCCCGAAATCGTCCACGGGCAGGATGTCCTCGCGGCCGAGGGTGCCGATGAGCAGCATCTCGACCGTCCACCGTCCCACCCCTCGCGCTGCGGTCAGCTTGATGACAAGCTCCTCATCGGCCATGCGGAGCGCGGCCGCGCGTGACGGAATCTGTCGTGCCGCCGCGCGCTTGGCGATGTCCTTGATCGCCCGCACCTTGGCGCGCGAGAGCCCCGCCCCGCGCATCTTGCGCGTGCTCATGGCGAGTACGGCCCGCGGCCGCGGGAAGGTCTTGCCGCCGAAGAGAGCGATGAAGCGGCCGAGGATGGCCGCGGCCGCGCGGCCGTGCAGTTGCTGGTACACAACGGCGCGCACGAGGGCCTCGTAAGGTGAGCGGCGCGCCTGCGGCTCGAGTGTGCAGGGCCCGATGGTCCGGATGACCCGTCGCATGATCGGATCCCTGAGCGCGAGGTGCTTGAGAGCGGCGGGCGTCACACGCCTGCTCCCGGGAGGGAGCCGCCCGTCAGGATCACCTGGAGAAGCGCCCGCGGATCGCGTCGACTCATCGCTCCCGGAGATACTACGCTTCGAGGACGGACTTGGCTCGCTGCGGCGCCGCAGGGCGGCTTGACAGCCGCCCTCATCGGGATTCAGATTGCCCCATGGTGGATACGCCACCGGACCAGCCATAGGCGCCGCCGAGTGACAGGCACGACGCAGCACCGCTCGCGCGGCGCCGGCGCGCAGGATCAAGGTCCCGACTCTTGCCGGGACGCGCAACCGAGGTTGCGCACACATCACGGAGGCTCGGGGAGCAGGCGACTGCTGCCCACCCCCGTTCGCGTGTCTGGGGGAGACCGCACACCACCGACTTTGGGTATTCGTTCTCCGAGAATTTGACAATTTGCGCTTGACCACCGCCCACTTTCCGGGTCCACCGCCCGCGAGCTCTCGTGAAATTTTCTTTACGAACACGTATTTGCCGGGATATGCTCCCGCGACGATCTCCATGGCACCCGCCTTGCTCTTGCTAGCGCGTGGCGCGCTCTCGACGTGAGGGAGCGCCGTGGCGGTTTCCAGGACGCCGCGGGTGCCTCGACGCGGGGCCCGTCGGAACGAGGGGAAAGCTCAAAAAAGTCTGGCGCAATGCAGGATTTCAAGCTAGTCTTTCGACCGTGTGCATTCGGGCGCAAGCGCCGCGCACGGCCGGAACCGCTGACATGAGGCAAGGAGGCACGGTGGGCTCGAGAACGGGGACGTGGTCGGCGCTGCTCGTGTTCGGGACTCTGGCCCTGGTGCTGGGGGGCTGCGGCTCGCTGTCGCCGAGCCTGCGCACGGAATCCGCGATCCTGGCCGCGCGGGCGCAGAGCACCGCCGCGGTGGAGCCCGCGCCCGAGCAGACCTCCGATCAAACCGCCGCGCAGGTCATCGACGAGTTCTCGGGGCCCGCGCCCACCGCTGCGCTCTCGCCCTCGTCGATCACGGTCGAGGCGATGAATTCCGACAACGCCCCCTCGTGGGTCGTGGCCCTCGCCGGACCGGTGGACGCGGCGCTGCGCGGCACACCCGAGCCGACCCCGCCCGACTACGACGTCGAAGAGTACGATCCGTGGGAGAAGTTCAACGAGAAGATGTTCAGCTTCAACTACAACTTCGACAAGTACATCTTCAAGCCGGCCGCGAAGGGCTATAACGCGATCACGCCGGACATCGTCCAGCAGATGATCGACAATGCCTTCACCAACCTGAACATGCCCCGCCGGTTCGTGAACAAGGTCTTGCAGTGGAAGCTCAAGGACGCGTCCATCGAAATGGGCCGCTTCCTGATCAACTCGACCCTGGGCATTGGAGGTCTCTTCGACGTGGCCAAGCAGGAATTCAAGCTTGAGCCCCAGAAGGCGGATTTCGGGCAGACGCTCGGGAAGTGGGGGACCGGGCCCGGTCCGTATCTGGTGCTCCCGTTCCTGCCGCCCCTGACCGTGCGTGACGGGATCGGCTTTCTCGTGGACGGGGCCATGAGTCCGCTGAACTACTACATCCCCTTCTTCCCCGACCGATTCGCCATGGGTGCCGGGGACCAGCTCAACCAGCGCTCATTGAACCTCGACCTCTTCCAGGGATTCGAGGACACGACGATCGACCTGTACAGCTCGGTCCGCAACGGCTACCTCCAGCGTCGCGAGCGGCTGATCAAGGGAGACGAGTAGCCGAGTCGCACGTCGTGGGCTCGTCGTGGAGCCCGGTCCATCCCTCCCTCGTTTGTCCCATCCGTTCGTAGAGCGTCGGTCGGTCACCCTCCTTTGAGGTAGGCGACTAAGGTAGGCGCCGCGGGCCTAGACGTCCCAGGGCGCGCCGGGCGGCCCGCGCCTTCTTTCCGAGCCGCCTGGGATTGCCCTTGCGGGGCCCGCGTGGCGCTTCCTCTTCATCCTTCAGGCTCGCGTCGGGCAGGCTCGCGTCGGGCAGGCTCGCGTCGGGCGCGTTCGCGTCGGGAACCTCGGGCGCGCGCTTCTGCCCGCCGAGACGGGCCAGGAATTCGTCGGCGGTGACGACCACGGCCCCCGCGCGCGCGACCCTCTGGCGCACCTCGCGGTCGTTGGAGACGACGGCGCCCCCCTGGCGGGCGAGGCGAATCAGCACGCGATCGGCGTTCTCGCGGGCGCTCGAGAAGACCACATTGACTCCGACCCTGCCGGAGCCCGTGCCACCTGCGCCCGCGCCATCGAAGACCACCGTGAACGCATCACCCGAAGCGCGCGCGGTCGCGCTCAGGAGCTCGCAGAGCGCCTGGCGGCCCGCTTCCAGGCTGACCATCTCTCGCGAGCTGAGCTCTGGCGAGCGTCGGATGACGTTGTAGCCGTCGATGAGCCATCGCATGACGCCCTGATTGTACGGTTGGCCAGTCACAACGCGGCGCGCCAACACCCCGGCAGGAGAAACCACCAAATAAAGATTGACTTGGCCGGCCGACCACAATATGTTGTGCGTCACGCGCTGTCGAGCTTACCCAATGCTCCCGACGATAGGGCCCACGTAGACACTGATAACTCGCGGCCTTCGCGCTCCCCGCGCGAGGGCCGTTCGCGGCAGACGAGGAGTCGTCATCGCAAGTGTCGGCGATTCAGAGTCGGCGGTTAGAGTCGGCGGTTAGAAGAGGAGGCACGCATGAGAATCTCGCGCCGGTTCACCACGGAAGACCAGAGCCCCTACGCCGGGATCGAGTTCGTCGAGCGAAATTCCGAGATCAGGAACCCGGATGGGACCACGGTCTTCCGCCAGGAGGGCATCGCGGTGCCGGCCGAGTGGTCATCGGTGGCCGTAGACATCCTGGCCCAGAAGTACTTCCGGAAGTCAGGGGTACCCCAGCTCGGCCCTGATGGCCGGCCGCTCCTGGACGGAGACGGCCAACCGGTGCTCGGGGGCGAGCGGGATGCCCGGCAGGTCTTCCACCGGATGGCCGGCTGCTGGACCCAGTGGGGGGAGAAGTACGGCTACTTCGATGGACCAGCCGATGCCCGGGCCTTCTACGAAGAGATCTGCCACATGCTGGCGCGCCAGGTCGCGGCGCCCAACTCGCCACAATGGTTTAACACGGGCTTGCACCACGCCTACAACCTCAGCGGACCCGCCCAGGGGCACTACTACGTCGATCCCGACACGGGAGCGCTGACGCGGGCGAGCAGCGCCTACGAGCGTCCACAACCTTCTGCGTGTTTCATCCAATCCGTATCCGATGATCTCGTCAACGACGGCGGGATCATGGACCTCTGGACTCGCGAGGCCCGCATCTTCAAGTACGGCTCGGGCAGCGGCTCCAATTTCTCAGGTCTTCGCGGTGAGAACGAGCCGCTGTCGGGCGGCGGCAAGTCCTCCGGGCTCATGTCCTTCCTCAAGATTGGAGACCGGGCCGCGGGGGCCATCAAGTCAGGTGGCACGACACGGCGGGCGGCCAAGATGGTGTGCCTTGACCTCGATCACCCCGATGTCATGCAGTTCATTCGCTGGAAGGTGGTTGAGGAGCAAAAGGTGGCGGCCCTGGTGGCCGGGTCGCGGCTCGGGAAGCGGCGGCTCCAGGCAGTGCTGCAGGCCTGCCATATCGGCGACCGCATCGAAGCCGATCCCAAGCAGAACCCGGGCTTGCGGGCGGCCATGCGCGAGGCGCGGGCCGCCTTCGTTCCCGAGGCCTACATCCAGAAGACGCTCCAGTTGGCCGCCGGCGGCGTGACCGAGCTTGTGTTCCCCGAATACGACACCGACTGGGACAGCGAGGCCTATCTCACGGTCTCCGGCCAGAACTCGAACAACTCGGTCCGCGTCCCCAACAGCTTCTTCGAGGTTCTCGACCGGGGCGGCAGCTGGGACCTCCGGCGCCGGACGGACGGGAAGATTGCAAAGAAGATCCCGGCCGAGGACATGTGGAACGAGATTGCCTACGCGGCCTGGGCCTGCGCCGATCCCGGCGTGCAGTACGACACGACCATCAACGAGTGGCACACCTGCCCCGAGGACGGACGGATCAATGCCTCGAATCCGTGCTCGGAGTACATGTTCCTCGACGACACCGCCTGCAACCTCGCCTCGATCAACCTGGTCAAGTTCCTGCGCGAGGACGGCAGCTTCGACATCGAGGGCTTCCGCCACGCCTGCCGGCTGTGGACGATAGTGCTCGAGATCAGCGTCCTCATGGGCGCCTACCCGAGCCCGATCATCGCCCAGAAGAGCTGGGACTTCCGGACCCTGGGGCTCGGCTACGCCAACATGGGCACCGTGCTCATGCGCAGTGGCATCCCCTATGACTCGCCCGAGGGCGTGGCCATCTGCGGGGCGTTGACGGCGATCATGCACGGCGAGGCCTACGCGACCTCGGCCCGGATGGCCAAGGACCTCGGACCCTTCCCCGGCTTCGAGAAGAACCGGCTGCCCATGCTGCGGGTCATCCGCAACCACCGGCGCGCGGCCTACAATGCCCCCGCCCGCGACTACGAGGGGCTGACCATCACCCCGCTCGGCATCGACCCCGAGCACTGCCCGCAGGCGCTTCTCGAGGCCGCGCGGGCGACCTGGGACCGGGCCCTCGAGCTCGGAGAGAAGTACGGCTATCGCAACGCCCAGGTGACCGTGCTGGCGCCCACGGGCACCATCGGCCTCGTCATGGACTGCGACACCACGGGCATCGAGCCCGACTTCTCCCTCGTCAAGTTCAAGAAGCTGGCGGGCGGCGGCTACTTCAAGATCATCAACCAGAGCATTCCCGTGGCCCTGGACACGCTCGGCTATCCGCCCCACCAGATCGCCGAGATCGTGTCCTACTGCGTGGGACGGAAGACGCTACAGGGCGCCCCCTTCATCAACCACGAGACGCTGCGGGCCAAGGGCTTCGACGAGGCCGGGCTCGCCCGGATCGAGGCAGCCCTGGAGGCCGCCTTCGAGATCCAGTTCGTGTTCAACTCGTGGACGCTCGGCGACGGCTATGTCTCCCAGCAGCTCGGTCTCAACGACGCCCAGCTCGCCGAGTGGAACGGCAATCTCCTCCGGGCCCTGGGCTTCACGCCCGCCGAGATCGAGGCGGCCAACGACTACTGCTGCGGCACCATGACGGTGGAGGGCGCGCCTTTCCTCCGGTCCGAGCACCTGGCCGTCTTCGACTGCGCCAACCGCTGCGGACGTCGGGGGCAGCGCTTCATTCCGGTCGCCGCTCACATCCGGATGATGGCCGCCGCCCAGCCCTTCCTCTCGGGGGCGATCAGCAAGACCATCAACATGCCGCAGGACGCCACCATCGCCGACGTCAAGGACGCCTACCGCGCCTCCTGGAAGAGCATGCTCAAGGCGGTGGCCCTCTATCGCGACGGCTCGAAGCTCTCCCAGCCGCTGAATGCCGTGAGCGACGACGAGGAGGAGGCGGCTGCGGCGGACATCGAGAAGGTGGCCGAGCGCATGACGGAGCGCGTGGTCACCAAGTACCTGCGCGAGCGTCACCGCCTGCCCGGCCGGCGCACCGGCTATACCCAGAAGGCGGTGGTGGGTGGGCACAAGGTCTATCTCCACACCGGGGAGTACGAGGACGGCTCCCTCGGCGAGATCTTCATCGACATGCACAAGGAAGGGGCGGCCTTCCGCTCCCTCATGGCCTGCTTCGCCATCGCCATCTCCCTCGGACTCCAGCACGGCGTCCCCCTCGAGGAGTTCGTGCACGCTTTCGTCTTCACGCGCTTCGAGCCCAACGGCATGGTCCAGGGCAACGACCGGATCAGGATGTCGACCTCGGTCATCGACTACGTCTTCCGCGAGCTGGCCATCAACTACCTCGGCCGGACCGATCTCTCGCACGTCCCCGACGAGGATCTGCGCAGCGACTCCGTCGGCTCGAAGATCGAGCCGCCTTCCGACATGGGCGGCGTGCCGGAGCCGGTCATTCGCGCGCGGCCGCCCATGCCGAGCGGCGACATCGCCTCCGCGAGGGCCGCGCGCCCGGTGAGCGGGGGCAGCGGCGGGCTGGCCGAAGCCAAGCTACTCTCCGCCTCCGAGATCGCCCGGCTCAAGGGCTATGAGGGCGATGCCTGCGGCGACTGCGGTCAGTTCACCATGGTCCGTAACGGCACGTGCCTGAAGTGCCTCACTTGCGGCACCACCACGGGCTGCTCGTGAGGTAACGCGCGCTAAGCGCTCCTGCTGTCCGCAAGACCTAAGTTACCCCTGGCCCCGGCAGGGCCGCGACTGCCTCCTACGCGCGCGACGCGACAGGACTTGACGGGCCTTCCTCCGGGGTGCGTAAATCAAGGTGCAAGACGGGCCCATTTTCAGGCCAGGTGCCGAGTGGAGAGGTAACCATGCGTCGAATGCTGGCGGTTTTGCTCGTTGTCACCTGTGTCGTCGCCCTCGCCCCGCCCGCGGCTCACGCCGGAGGTCATGGGGCGGCGAGGGTCGCCATCGGTCTGGCCACGTTCGCGATCTTCGCACCGTTCATCATCGTAGGCGAGATCCTCTCCCTCGCCGTTCCGCCATATCGGGCGCCCGCGGTCGTCGTCGCACCGCCGCCGGCCTACTATGCGCCGCCACCCGCCTACTCTGCGGCGCCGGCTTACGTTCGCCAGACCTATGCGGCGCCAGCTCCGGCGCAGCCGTCGGTCATCCAGTATCCGGGCGGGCGATACGAACTCCGGGGCGACGGCATCGCGACCGCATACCAGTGGGTGTGGATCCCGAACCCGACGAATCTCCCCCCGCCACCCGACGCCCCGTCCGCCTTCTCTGCGCCGGCGGCCTACGTTCGCCAGACCTATGCGGCGCCAGGTCCGGCGCAGCCGACGGTGTTCCAGTATCCGCACGGACGGTACGAACTCCGGGGCGACGGCATCGCGACCGCATACCAGTGGGTGTGGATTTCGAACCAGACGATTTCCTCGCCGCCACTCGGCGCCCCGGACGCCCCGCCGGCCGCATCCCAGTAGCGGCGGGACCCGCACTCCGGCATCGCCCGGTCAGCGAACTGACAAGGAGGACTCATGCTCAACCCTGGAGACAAGGCGCCCGATTTTACGGGGCGCGACCACAACGGCAACCCCGTGAAGTTGTCGGACTTCAAGGGCAAGACGGTCGTGCTGTGGTTCTACCCGAAGGCCGACACTCCGGGCTGAACGGCCGAGGGTTGCGGGTTCCGCGACCTGAAAGCCGACTACGATCGAAAGAACGCCGTCATCCTCGGCGCGTCCTTCGATAGCGCCGCCGACAACAAGAAGTTCGCCGAGAAGTTCAGCTTCAACTTCCCGCTGATCTGCGACACCGACCGGACGATCGGCACCGCCTACGGCGCCAACACCGATCCGCAGAAGGGCGCGGCGCGCGTCGGCGTGGTGATCGACCGCGAGGGCAAGATCAAGGAGTGGCACGCGCGGGTCGACGCGCGCGCCTGGCCGGCCGAGCTCGTCAAGACGCTGTAGGCTCCCGCTACTCCTTGATCACCTGCCGGTACGGCGGCTTCATCGCGAGGCCCGTGCCATCGGTGAAGATCTGTTTGACCTCGAGAAAGTCGTTCAGCCCGTGGTAGCCGAGCTCTCGCCCCATGCCACTCTGCTTGTACCCGCCCCAGATGCCCTCCACGGGCTGGGCGTAGTTGTCCCAGATCCAGACGGTCCCGGCGCGAATCCGGCGCGCCACCCGCATGGCGCGTGGGTAGTCGGCGCTCCAGACCCCGGCCACTAGCCCGAAATCCACGGCGTTCGCCAGCTCGACCGCTTCGTCTTCGTCCCTGAAGGTGGTCACGGCCACCACCGGGCCGAAGATCTCCTCCTGACCGAGCTTGGACGCATTGTCCACTCGATCGAAGATGGTGGGCTCCACGTAATAGCCGTGGTCGTAGCCGTCGCCCGAGAGCTTGTGGCCGCCGGTGACCAGATCGAATCCTGCGTCCAGTCCGATCTTGATGTAGTCCTGGACAACCCGCTCCTGGCTGCTAGAGATCAGCGGCCCCATGTCGGTGGTCGGCTTGGATGGGTGCCCGACCTCGATCTTCCGGGTCAACTCCACCACGCGGCCCAGGAACCGGTCGTGGATCCCCTCATGAATCAGCAGCCGCGTGGTGGCGCCGCAGGCCTGGCCGGCATTGCGGAACATCCCGAAGATCGCGGCGCGGGCGGCCGCCTCCACGTCGGCGTCGTCGAAGATCACGTACGGGGCCTTGCCGCCGAGCTCCAGGCTCACCCGCTTCACTTCCATGCCCGCCTGGGCACCGATCATCTTGCCGGTGCTCGTCTCGCCGGTGAAGGAGATCTTGTCCACCTTCTTGTTGGTGATGATCTCCGATCCGACGATGTTCCCCGGCCCCGGCACCAGGTTGAGCACCCCCTTGGGCAGACCGGTCTGGTGCATGAGCTTGACCAGCTCGTAGGTGGCAGCCGGAGTATAGCTCGCGGGCTTGATCACGATGGTGCAGCCGGCGGCAACGGCGGGGGCCACTTTCCGGGCCGTCTGCGTCAACGGGAAGTTCCAGGGGGTGATCATCCCCACGACGCCGACCGGCTCCTTGACCAGGTTGATCATAGAGCCGCTGGGCAGGGTGAAACTTTCTCCGTACAGCTTGCCCGCCAGCCCGCCGTAGAAATCGAAGATGTCGGCCGCGGCGGCGATATGCGGCACCGCCTGTCGCATCGGCATCCCCACTTCCAGGCTCACCACGCGGGCCAGGCGGTCGGCGTTGTCGCGGATCAAGCGCGCGGTGCGAAACAGCGCCTGCTCTCTGAGCTTGTAGTTGTAGATCCAGTTGTCGACGTTGCCGTCGAACGCGGCGCGAGCGGCGTCGATGGCGGCGCGAGCGTCCTCCAGGGTCCCTTGCTCGGCGATGGTGGCGACCTCGCGGACGTCCGCCGGATTCTCTCTCTTGAACTGTCTCCCGCTCGCGGCCTTGCCCTCTTCACCGTTGACGATCAGGGGGCAGTACAGTGGCAGCCGGAAAGAGTCATCGTCTGGGGCCATGGGTCACTCCCTGGTTGCTCGTCGGTGAGCTGGTCGAAGTGGCCTCCGCACGGCCTCGCCGCTGCCCCGGCCGCCGGGCATCAGGGCCGGGGCGGGCTCCCGGTCGAGGTTGGGGAAACATGAGGGATGGCGCGGCGGCTGTCAAGGGCCGGAGGGCGACCCTCGCCCGGTGACCCGGGCCGGCGCCGAGCCCGCTCTCGACAGTCATCTGGGGTCAGGCCTCGCGCCGGATCGAGAACGGCCGTATGGTATCTACGCTCCATGACCTCGATGACCGCCGATCCGGAGGCGCCCCTCACGGCGGCGCGGCGGTGGATGATCACTGCCGCGGTGATGATCGTCACGGTGACGCAGGTCCTCGACACCACCGTGACCAACGTCGCCCTGCCCCACATCCAGGGCGCGCTCTCCGCCGCCGTGGACGAGGTGTCGTGGGTCCTCACGTCCTACCTCGCCGCCAACGCCGTCGTGCTGCCCGCCACGGGCTGGCTGGCCAGCGTGCTGGGACGCAAGCGCCTGTTCCTCATCTGCACGGTGATGTTCACGATGGCCTCCGCGCTGTGCGGGCTGGCGCCCAACATCGAGACGCTCATCGTCGCGCGGATCCTGCAGGGCCTGGGGGGCGGGCCGCTGATGCCGCTGTCCCAGGCGATCATGTGGGAGATCTTCCCGCTCCGCCAGCGCGGGATGGCCATGGCGACGTGGGGGATGGGCATCATGATGGCGCCCATCTTCGGCCCCCTCCTGGGCGGCTTCATCGCGGATAACTGGTCGTGGCGCTGGATCTTCTACATCAACGTGCCCATCGGCTTCGTGGGGTTCCTCGCCACGGGCGCCGTCCTGTTCGACCCGCCGTACCTGCGCAAGCCCACGCGCGTGGACCTGCCCGGCCTGCTTCTCATGGCCGTCGGCTTCCTCTCCCTCCAGCTCTTCCTCGACCAGGGCGAGCGACACGAGTGGTTCGCGTCGTCGTTCGTGACGGCACTGGCCGTCCTCGCCACCGGCGCGCTCCTGGGCTTCCTGCTCCGCGAGTTGACCACGACCGACCCCATCTTCGACCTGAGCGTATACGCCGACCGCAACTTCGCTGCGGGGAGCCTCATCATGCTCGTGCTCATGATCGGTTTCTACTCGAGCATGGTGCTCCTCGCGCTCTTCACCCAGAAGCTGCTCGGGTACGACGCGTGGACGTCGGGGATGGTCCTGGCCCCGGGGGGCGTGGGCAATCTGCTGTCGCTGCTCATCGCCGGGCGCCTCTTCATGAAGGTGGACCAGCGGGCCCTGCTCGCGCTGGGCTGCCTGCTCAACGCCTACGCGACCTATAGCATGGCGACGGTGACGCTCGGCGCGGACTACTGGGCGCTCGCGTGGCCGCGCCTCGTCCAGGGCATCGGCACCGGCTTCGTCTTCGTGCCCCTCAACACGGTGGCCCTCGCCACCATCTCACGCGAGAAGATGAGCAACGCCACCGCCGCCCTCAACGTGGTGCGCAACCTCGGAGGCGGCATCGGGGTGGCCTTGCTGACGTCGATGCTCGCGCGGCGGTCCCAGTCGCACCAGGCGACGCTCGTCGGCAACGTCAATGCCTGGGACGCGGAGACGACGGAGCGCCTGCGCGCCTGGGTCGCCCACTTCACCGCACACGGCGCCGATCCCTTCACGGCCGAGAAGCAGGCGCTCGGCCAGCTCTACCAGGAGGTGACCCGGCAGGCCCAGCTCCTGGCCTATGCCGACGACTTCTGGCTGATCTTCGTGCTGTTCTGCGGCAGCCTGATCCTGCTCCCGCTCCTGCGCCGGATCCGCCTGGAGCCGGCCAGGCGGGCTCCCGCCCCCGACGAGCCGGCGCCGGTCGTACACGCCGAGTGAGCCGCGCGGAAAAACGAAAGCGGGCCGGATCCCTCGCGTCCTTGACCGTGCCTGGAGGGGGCGCTACCCTCAGGGCAGGTGTCCTCATTGGCTCGCTTCGAGATGCCAGTATGAAGTGCGCCCGCTGCCAGCACGAGAACCGGCCACAGGCCAGGTTCTGCGAAGAGTGCTCCATGTCGCTCGAGCGCGCCTGTCGGAACTGTGGGGCCGAATTGTCCGGCCAGGTAAAGTTCTGCGCCGAGTGCGGACATCCAGTCATCCTGGACTCCACCGTGCAGCCACGGTTCGCGTCGCCCGACACCTACACCCCGAAGCACCTTGCCGAACGGATCCTGACCTCGAGAAGCGCGCTCGAAGGCGAGCGAAAGCAGGTGACGGTACTCTTCGCCGACCTGAAGGGCTCCATGGAGCTCTTGGCCGACCGCGATCCCGAGGAGGCGCGAACGCTCCTCGACCCCGTCCTCGAGCGCATGATGGACGCCGTCCACCGATATGAGGGCACGGTCAACCAGGTCATGGGAGACGGAATCATGGCGCTGTTCGGGGCGCCCCTCGCCCACGAGGACCACGCGGTGCGCGCCTGCTACGCCGCCCTCGCCATGCAGATGGCCATCCGCCGCTATACCGAGCAGGTTCGCCGCGAGCAAGGAATCGAGGTCCAGATCCGGGTCGGACTCAACTCGGGCGAGGTGGTTGTCCGCGCCATCAGCAACGACCTTCACATGGACTACACGGCGGTGGGACAGACCACCCACTTGGCGTCCCGAATGGAACAGCTCGCCACCCCTGGGACCATTCGGCTAACGGCCGACACCCTCCGGCTGGCAGAGGGATTCGTCCACGTCGAGTCTCTCGGCCCGATTCCGGTCAAAGGATTGCCCGAGCCAGTCGAGGTGTTCGAGTTGGTTGGGGCTGGCCCACCCGAAAGGCGCTTCGAGGCCGTGGCCGCGCGCGGCCTCACCCGCTTCGTCGGGCGTCAGGGCGAGCTCGATGCGCTCCGGGAAGCTCTCGAGAAGGCCGCCGCCGGGCACGGCCAGGTGGTAGCGCTCGTCGGCGAGCCCGGCGTGGGAAAGTCTCGTCTCTTCTGGGAGTTCACCCACTCCCACCGGCCGGAGGGCTGGCTGCTCCTCTACTCGAGCTCCGTCTCCTACGGCAAGGCGACACCCTACCTGCCCGTCATCGGTCTGCTCAAGGGCTACTTCCAGATCGGAGATCGCGACGATCACCGAAAGATCCGCGAGAAAGTCATGGGCAAGCTGCTCGCGCTCGACGAGACGCTGAAGCCGGCGCTGCCGGCCTTCTTCGCCCTCCTCGATGTGCCCGTCGACGACCCGGAGTGGCAGGAGCTCGACCCGCCGCAGCGGCGACGGCGGACGCTCGACGCCATCAAGCACCTCGTGCTGCGGGAGAGCCGGGTCCAGCCGCTCTTGGTGATCTTCGAAGATCTGCACTGGATCGACACGGAGACCCAGGCGCTGATCGACAGCCTCGTCGAGAGCATGCCGGTGGGGCACCTCCTCCTGCTCGTCAACTATCGGCCCGAGTACCAGCACGGCTGGGCCAGCAAGACGTACTACACTCAGCTTCGGCTGGACCCGCTGCCGCCCGAGAGCGCGGAGGAGTTGCTCCAGGCCATCCTCGGCGACGACGAGGGACTCCAGCCCCTCAAGCGCCTCCTCATCGAGCGGACGGAGGGAAATCCCTTCTTCCTGGAAGAGAGCGTCCGGACCCTCGTCGAGACCCACTTCCTCTCCGGCGAGCGTGGCGCGCATCGGCTCGCCAAGGCATTGACGAAAATCCAGGTGCCGGCCACCGTTCAGGCCGTTCTCACCGCCCGCATCGACCGGCTGCCGTCTGAGGAGAAGCGGCTCCTGCAGTCGGCCTCCGTGATCGGCAAGGACGTTCCCTTTGCCCTGCTCGAAGCCATCGCCGAGCTGACCAAGGAAGGCCTCCGCCGCGGCCTGAGGCATCTGCAGACGGCCGAGTTCCTTTACGAAACGCGCCTCTTCCCGGATCTCGAATTCACCTTCAAGCACGCCCTCACTCACGAGGTCGCCTACGGGAGCCTCCTCGAGGACCGTCGGCGCGCGCTTCACGCGAGGATCGTCGAAGCGATCGAGCGCCTGTATCCGGATCGGCTCGTCGAGCAGGTCGAGCGGCTCGCTCACCACTCGTTCCGAGGGGACGTCTGGGGAAAGGCCGTCACCTACCTGCGGCAGGCGGGAAGCAAGGCGGCCTTACGCTCCGCCCACCGGGAGGCGGCCGCCTGCTTGGAACAGGCGCTCACCGCGCTCGGGCGGCTCCCGGAGAGCCGGGAGACGCTCGAACAGGCCATCGATCTTCGCTTCGATCTCAGGACCGCGCTCATCCCGCTCGGAGAGTACGAGCGGATCTTCGAGTCCCTTCAGAAGGCCGAACTTGTCGCGAAGGCGCTCGACGATCCGCGCCGGCTCGGACGCGTCTGTGTCTACGTGACGAGCTATTTCCGGGAGATCGGCGAATACGATCGCGCCATCGAGTCCGGCCACCAGGGCCTGGCGATCGCGGAGCGCCTCGGCGATCTTGCCCTCCAGGTCCCCACCAATCACTTCCTCGGGCAGGTCTATCACGACCAGGGCCGCTACCGTCAGGGGAGCGTGTTCCTCCGCAGGAACGTGGAGGCTCTCGCGGGCGAGCTCACCAACGAGCGCCTCGGGCTGCCTTACCTGCCCTCAGTGCATTCGCGCATGTGGCTGATCCGCTGCCTCGCCGAGCTCGGGGAGTTCGCCGAGGGCGCGGTCCTGGGCGAACAGGCTGCCCGCATTGCCGAGTCCGCGAATCACCCGTTCAGCCTGACCTCCGCCTCGTGGGCGCTCGGCCGGCTTCACCTGCGCAAGGGCGATCTCGATCGGGCCATCGCCGCCCTCGAGCGGGGCGTGGAGCTGGGCGGGGGCTGGAGCATCCGTATCTTGCTCCCCGGAATGACCTCGGACCTCGGCTCGGCCTACGCGCTCAGCGGCCGCGTCGACGAGGCCATGCCCCTGCTCGAGCAGGCGGTTGAGCAGCACACGGCGATCAGAGGCGCGGCGGGCCTGTCAGCCATCGTGACCAACCTGGGGCGGGCGCACCTCCTCGCCGGACGCCTGGCCAACGCCGCCGCGCTCGGAGAGCAGAGCCTTGCCCTATCCCGCGCTCACCGCGAGCAGGGACAGCTCGCCCATGCGAACTACCTGCTCGGGGAGATCGCCGCGCACGCCGGCGCTCCCGATCTCGAAAAGGCCGAAGCCGCGTACGGTGAGGGCGTCGCGCTGAGCGAAGAGCTGGAGATGCGGCCCCTCGCCGCCCAGTGCCGGCTCGGACTCGGCACGCTCTACCGACGCGCGAGTCTCCCCGAGAAGGCGCTGGAGCAGCTCTCCGCGGCGTCCCTCCTGTTCGGCAAGATGGATATGCCGTTCTGGCTCCATAAGAGCGAGGCGGAGATCAAAGCCATCGGCTGAGCCTCGCCGCTCAGCGCCGTCTCATCGTGTCGCGAGCCGGCCCTCGCGTACCTTCCGCTTTCTCTCGCCGCAGCGACTTGAGCACGATCCCGTGGCGCCGGGCGAGGCCTCGAATCTCGAGGGCAAGGGCCTCGACGGCGTGGACATCCATCTCGGCTGTGATCTCGATTCGCGGCGCCGCGCGAGACCTCTTCCGCTTGTCCACCGGACGTCCGCTACTTCTTCTTCTGCTCGAGCGCGATCCGGCGGATGTGCGTCCGCTTCGTACCCCCGACCTTGGCCAGGAGCGCGCGGAGCTCCTTCTTGTAGGCGGCGAACTTCTTCTCGTTTATGGGACCGGCGATCTCTATGGTGATGCTGTGAATCTCATACGGCCGTGGCGCAAAGCCCATCTCGCTCCTCCTCGGGTTGGATGTGTCATTCGCGGCCCTCACGCGGTCAACGTCGCGCGTCTTCGATCCCCTCGAACAGGTTGTCGGCATGAACGATGGCGGGAAGCGTATCCAGATCCCGCACCATGTAGTAGTCGGGGGCGACGTCGTAGGCTGGATCGATCTCGACGGGATCGCCCAGGGCCAGGCGCACATAGGTGGTCGCCATGTTGTGCTTCCCCGTGAGGTCGAACAGGCTGGTTCCCGACAGGAACCGGCCGGCGTTGATCTCGGTGATCCGCGCGACGCCGTCGGCGCCGTCCTTCAGGTCGACGTCGAAGGCGCCGGTGACACCGCGGCCGAGGGCGCCGATGGCCCGGGTGCTCGTTTCGACGAGGCGCGGCTCGCACACCGTCTTGGCGAGGGCAGTGACGGAGGAGACGCCGCTCGGCCGGGCCTCGCCGCGGAAGTACGAGACGTGCTCGAAGGTCTTCGCGAGCACGAGCTTGCCGTCCTGCCAGAGACACTGGCACGAGAAGGCCGGCCCCGACAGGTATTCGGACAGCGTGAAGGATCCCGGCGGCACCCCTCGCATCTCCTCCCAGTAGCTGATCCAGCTTCGGGCCTGCTCCGGCGTCCGGACGGGCGTGGCCCCCATGGAGTCGGTGCCCATGCGCATCCGACACCACAGGCGCGGTGCGGCCGGGAGTCGGTGGAAGACCTCGGCGATCTCGTCGAGGTCGGTGACCGGGTGTGTGAGCGGCACCGGAACCCCCCTGCTCTGGAGAAAGGTGGCGAGCCCGTACTTATCCTGACAGCGCGCGATCACCTGCTTGGCGGGGAGAAACAAGCGGCAGCCCATCGCGCCCCGCGCGCGGGACACCGCCACCACGTCCGCGTCACTTGTCGGAATGAGCAGATCGATCTTCTCGGCATCGACGACGTATGCCAGGCTCCGGGAAAACCCGGGGTGCCTGACGGGCGAGACCAGATAGTTGCGATCGGCCGGCGACTTCTTGAGAACGAATTGGTCCGAATGGCAGCCGATGATGATCAGGGACGGATCGCCCGCCGTGAGACTCCGGATCAGGTTGTTGGCCGCCCCCGTCCCGGCGCCGGTGATCAGGAGCCGCGTCGTCATGTCTCCCCTCGAGTGCGCATGGCCCGGTCAGCTCGGAATCAGTCGGGGCGGAACACCCTGCGAGGAACGATACGGCGTGCGTGTGCGCGCTGTCAATGAGGCGACCCCAGGAGCGCGGGTGCGCCTGGCACCAGATCGCACCCCCAAGTCAGGGGAGAGGGTTTCTGTTTGTGGCTGTAGAATCCCTCCATGACTCGAACCCGCTGGCCCGAGGCGCGCGCACCGCGCGGGATGGTCGCCACGCCGCATGTCCTGGCCTCGGAGTCCGGCCTGGCCGCGCTGCGCGCGGGCGGCAACGCGCTCGATGCCGCCATCGCCGCCGCCGCCACCATCGCCGTTGTCTACCCGCACATGAACGGCGTAGGCGGCGACAACGTGTGGCTGATCCATGACGCGGGAGCGGGACGCCTCACCGCCCTCTGCGGCATCGGCCGCTCCGCCCGCGCCGCGAGCATCGAGTGGTACGCGGCCCGCGGGATGGCCGAGGCCATTCCCATCCGCGGAGGTCCCGCGGCCCTGACCGTGCCGGGCGCGGTGGACGGCTGGTGGCAGGCGCACCAGTACAGCACGCGGAGCATGGGCTCGGCCCTGCCCTGGAAGGCCCTCTTCGGCGACGCCATCGCCTACGCGCGCGGCGGATTTTCCGCTTCCGCGGGGCAGCGCGTGGCGCCGCCGGCCGAGCCCGACCTCTTCGGCCCCACGGCCATTGCCCCGATCAAGGAGCATCTCTGGCCGCTCTACCACCCCGACGCGCTCGCCCAGGGCCCGCTCGTCCAGCGCGATCTCGCGCTGACGCTGGAAGCCGTGCGCGACGGCGGGCCCGATGCCTTCTACGGTGGCGACATCGCCCGGCGCATCGTGGCCGCGGTGTCGACGGCGGGCAGCCCGCTCAGCCTGGAAGACTTCGCGGAGCACCGGAGCGAGTGGGTGGAGCCGCTCCGCGTCGTCTATCGCAAGGGGCTGGCCTGCTCGTTCCCGCCGCCCACCCAGGGCATTCCGGCGCTGGCCATCCTCGCCCTCGCCGACCGCTTCGACATGGCCGGCCTCGACGAGACCGACTACATCCACGTGCTCGTGGAGGCGACCAAGCTGGCCTTCGAGGACCGCGATCGCTATCTCACCGACCCTGACTGGATGCAAAAGACCGCGAAGGAGCTCCTGGATCCGGATCACCTCGACGCGATGGCCCGGCGGATCGACATGCGTCGGACGGGTCGCCCCGCGGCCGGGATGGCCGCGGGCGGCGACACCGTCGCCATCATCACCGCCGATGCCCAGGGCAATGCAGTCTCGCTCATCCAGTCGGTGTACTTCACGTGGGGCTCGGGCCTCGTGGCGGGGGACACCGGCGTGGTCCTTCAGAATCGCGGCTCGTTCTTCTCGCTGGATGCCCGCCAGGCCAATGCCCTTGCTCCTCGCAAGCGCACCCTGCACACCCTGATCCCCTCCATGTACCTCGAGGGCGGCCGCGCGCGCTTCGTCTACGGGACCATGGGCGGGGAAGGCCAGCCGCAGACGCAGGCCGCCCTCGTCACGCGCCGTCTCGATCGCGGCATGGGCGCGCAGGCGTGCGTGGAGGCGCCGCGGTGGGTCTATGGCCGCACGTGGGGCGCGCCGACCCGCGCCCTCCGCCTCGAGGGACGCTACGGCCCCGAGGTGGCGGGCGAGCTCGCCTCGCGTGGCCACGACGTCAAGGTCGCGGGCGAGTGGGACGATCTGTTCGGCCACGCCCAGTGCATCTGGCTCGATCCCCAGGGCGGCCTCCTCGGCGGCTCGGATCCTCGAGCCGATGGAGGCGCGCTCGGGTTCTGACGAAGGAGTGAACATGGACACGCTGCGAACAGCGCTCTGCGATCTCCTGGGCATCGAGTACCCCATCCTCCAATCCGGCATGGGCGGCGTGGCGGGACCCGAGCTGGTCGCCGAAGTCTCGCGGGCCGGGGGCCTGGGCATCCTCGCGGGCTTGCGGCTCAATGCCGAGCAGCTCCGCCAGGGCATCGCACGCGTGAGGCAGCTCACGGACCGCCCCTTCGGGGTAAACCTGTGGCTGCACACCCAGCTCCTGCCTCCGGTGGACCCCGCCGCGCTGCCCGCCGCCACGGTGCAGCGTGTACAGGGCACGCTCAATCGCTTCCGGGAAAGCCTGGGAATCCCCGCGGAATTAGGCCGGCCCGCAGCCGTGCCCGATCTCATCAGCGAAGCGTTCGAGGTCATCCTCGAGGAGCGCGTGCCCGTGTGGAGCATCGGCCTGGGCAATCCGGGGCGGGACATGGTGGCGCGCTGCCGCGAGCGCGGCATCAAGATCGTGGCCATGGTCGCCACGGTGGACGATGCGCGCGCGGTGGCGGCCTCGAGGGTGGACGCGGTCATCGCGCAGGGCAGCGAGGCGGGAGGCCATCGCTCCACCTGGGTCAAGCCCGCCTCGCGCGAGGTGGCCCAGATCGGCGCCATGGCTCTCGTTCCCCAGATCGTGGATGCGGTGGACGTGCCCGTCATCGCCTCGGGCGGGCTGGCCGACGGCCGCGGCTTCGTAGCCGCCCTCGCCCTGGGCGCCGTGGGCGTGCTCCTGGGCACTCGCTTCGTGGCCACCCGTGAATCGGGGGCCGCGGAGTTCTGGAAGAAGGCGCTCCTGGAGCGGGGAAGCGAGGCGACCACAGTGACGGATGCCTTCACGGGCCTCTACGCGCGCGCGCTGAGGAGCGCGTTCACCGAGGAGTACGCCGCGTCGGGCGCGCCCGTCTTGCCGGCCCTGCTCCAGTCCGGCGCGGCCCAGGACATCTTCGCCGCCTCGACCAAGCAGCAGAACCCAGAGTACGTCCCGATGTGGTCCGGCCAGAGCGTGGGGCTGATCCACGATCTTCCCGGGGCCGCCGAGGTGGTCGAGACCATGGTGCGTGAGGCGCGCCTCGCCCTGCGCGCCCTCAACGAGCGGGTGCGTCTGGGGTGAGCGCGGTCGACGGGCCGCGCGCCGGGGCGGGCGCGGGCCCTTCCCTCGTCTTCTACGACGGCACGTGCGGGCTCTGCCATCGGGCGGTGCGCTTCGCCCTCGCCCGGGACGGAGACGGCTCTCGCTTCCGCTTCGCCCCGCTCGACAGCGAGGCCTTCCGACAGCGGGTGCCCGATGCCGCGGGTCTGCCCGACAGCTTGGTGGTGCGCACGCCCGAGGGCTCGGTGCTCGTGCGAAGCGCGGGCGTCATCCACATCCTGGAGCGCGCGGGCGGCGCGTGGGGGCTGCTGGCGAGAGCGTTGCGCGTGCTTCCGTCACGGATGCGCGACGCGATCTACGACGAGGTGGCTCGGGTGAGATACCGGCTCTTCCGGAGGCCCGCCGAGGCGTGCCCCGTCACGCCTCCGGAGCTGCGGAGTCGCTTCGAGGTCTGAGGCGGGCTAGCTCGTGCCGAGGAGCGCCTTGTAAAGCTCGGCCCCCACCGGAGACATGTCCGTCCGGGTCTCGATGGGCAGGCCGGCGTTGGTCCAGGCTCCGAGCCCGCCCTTGAGGATCTTGACGTCCTTGAATCCCAGCTTCCTCAGGTCGCGCGCCACACTGGCGCTCGTGTGCTCATCCTGTCAGGTGCAGTAGGCGACCACCGGACGCGCCGTGTCGAGGGCGAGGCCGGCCGCCCCTCCGTTCTTGAGATCCTCCGGCGCGAGCCGGATGGAGCCGGGGATCTTGATGGGCATCTTGTCGTAGGCATCCTGCTGTCGCGTGTCGAGAACGATGGGCTGCTTGCCTGCCTCGATGAGCTTGAAGATCTCCGAGGGCCCGACGCGATAGCGGTTCTTCTGCCAGCGAATGAGGAGCTGGCCGCCGTAGCCGCCGGCCGAGACCAGCGTCACGCCGATGGTGACCCAGAACCACGGGAAGGGCTTGGGGGGCGGGTTCTTGACCTTCTCGATCGCCTCCCCGAGCATGCGCTTCACGTCGGTGAGCCCGGGCTGGATCTTGTCGGCGTCCTCGAACTTCCGCTTGGCGGTGTGCCAGTCGTCGGAGAAGAACGCGCGCAGGCCGGCGAACCAGACCGGGTTGAACGTGCCCTGCTCGTTGATCTTGACGGGCGTGTCCTTGACGAAATCCCTCACGGCCTGGGACGGGATGATGAAGTTGAAGCCCTGCACGATGCTGCCCTCGGGCCCCGGGGTCAGCGAGACGAAGGTGAGCACCCCGATGAGCTCCGCCTTGGAGTTGACGGCGGGTCCGCCCGAATTCCCCCAGGCCGCGGGCGCGTCCGTCTGGATCACCGGATGATTGGCCTTGTCCTGCTTGAACCCGGACACGGCGCCGTTGGTAACCGAGGCCTCCACGCTCGCCGACTGGTTCAGGAGCTCGTGAGAGAGGACGACGCCCGGGAAGCCCAGGATGCGCAGCGGATCGCCGATCTGCGCCTGGGTCGAATCGGCCAGCCGGAGCACCGGATAGTTGCCGTCGGGCATCTTCAGCAACGCCAGGTCTCGTCCCGACATGGTGCCGGGCTCGGCACTGACCGGTGGGCTGTACTTCTTGACCTCGCCCTTGAGGCGCAATCCGCTCGAGAGCACGACCGAGATCTGCGGCGTGATGTTGACCTTGACCGTCGGCAGCACCTTGTCGAGGAGGCGCCGCTTGATGGCGTCCTCCTGCTCGGGGTGCTCGCCGGGCTGCACCTTGGCCGCCTGGAGGGCCGCACCGAGGCAGGCCGCGCTGACGGCGCGCTGCGCCTGCTGATTGACGAGCCAGCGTGGCACCTCGTGGGCGGGCTGGACGACGTGGCCATTGGTGACGACCCAGCCCGCCGGGTCGATGAACCAGCCCGTGCCCGTCTCGCGGAAGACGGGTGGCGTCACCGTCTGGGGGCCGCCGCCGCAGTTGAGCGTGACCTCCGCGGAGACCTCGGAGATGACGAGCACGGTCGCCGGCTTGGCCCGCAGCACGGTCTCCTGGACGGAGAGCGGCTGCTGGGCGTGGGCGTGAAGCGTCCAGACCGCCCCCGCCATGAGCCCCAGGGCCAGCGGAATCACGAATCGGCGTATCATAGGGAGAGTGTTGACCATTCTATACCACAAGGGGAGCGCATGAGCCGTCAGATCGGGGACGTACCGACCCGGACATTCAACCCTGGCGACGTGATCTTCAAGGAGGGTGACGACGCCAAGAGCGAAGCGTTCCTCGTCCACCTGGGCAAGGTGGAGATCCGCAAAAACATGGGAGGCGAAGACAAGCTCCTCCGAGTGCTGAACAAGGGGGAGATCCTGGGCGAGCTGGCCCTCTTCCAGAACGCGCCGCGCTCGGCCACGGCCATCGCCGCCGAGGCCGTGACCCTCATGATCATCCCCGCCAACCGCCTCGACGCCATGGTGCGCACCAATCCGGCACTCGCCATGGCCCTCATCAAGGATCTCTCGAGCCGCATGCTCGCGGCCGAGGAGCGCGCGCGCGAGGCGGAAGAACGCACGCGCAAGGCCGAGGAGAGGGCCCGCGAGGCCGAAGCGCGCGCGCGTAAGGCCGAGGGCGGCGGAGCCGCCACGGGCAGCGCCTAGTAGCTCTCCAGCTCCTTTCGCACCCGCTCGAGGATGCCGTGCGGGGCACGCGCAACCTCGAAGCCTCCCGCGTCCTCCCGGTCGCCGGACTGCCGGGTCGCCACGATCCCCACCTTGGTCACCGTCAGGTCGACCTGCTGCGGCTCGCAGCGGTCGGCCTTGAGGCCCGGCATCACGAGGATGTCCCGCTCGCCGCGCATGCGCGGGGCCAGGGCCTGCTCGATCTGCCTCCAGTCCTCGGGATCCACGTCGTCGTCCACGACGATCACGAGCTTGAGGAGCTTGGTGTGGCTCAGCGCGAGCATGGCCGCGCGCTTGCCCTCGCCCGGCCGCGCGGCGGCTATGGTCACGATGGCGTGCAGGCGCCCCATGCCACCCTGGGTCACGAAGACCTGCTGGACGCCGGGCATGACGCTTCGGAGCGCGCGGCACGTGGTGGCCCCGATGGCCGTGGCGCCCAGGAGCTGGTGCTCGGGCTCGGCGCCCGGCGCGATGGCCTGGAAGATCGCGTCGCGACGGCGCGTGAGGGCCTGGATCCTCACGCCCTGGCCAGGGCCGTAGCGCTCGTAGAAACCGTGAAACTCCGAGACCTGGGGCTCCTCGACGCGCTCCTCCGGATGCAGCGTGCCCTCCAGGACGATCTCTGCCTCGGCGGGGACCTCGAGATCGACCGTGCGGCCACGCACGAGCTGGAGCGGCTCGCCCAGGAGCCGGCCCGCGATGTCGCACTCGTCGTGGCCGAGATCCACGTACATCTGCGACGCAATGAGGAGGGCGGGGTGATTGCCGATGGCCACGGCGATGTCGAGGGGGCGCCCGCGCGCCTGCGCGCGCCGGGCCAGCTCGCTCAGATGATGCGTGGGCGCGATGCCCGCCATGAGCCGGTCGCCGCCCAGGACGAGCAGGCGCGCGATCGAGACATTGCGCCGGCCCGTGTCCGGGTCCTTGGCCAGAATCACGCCCGCGGTGATGTACGGACCCGCCTCCTTCTTGAACCACGTGGGCACGGGCAGGAGGGCGGGAATCTCCACGCGGCCCTCGATCACCACCTCGTGGACCGCGCCGTCATTCACGACGCGTGGGGGGAGGCCGTGGTCGAGCGCGTCGAGACAGGCCTGCTGCACGCGGACCGGCTCCACGCCGAGGCCGCGCGCGATCCGGTGACGGCTATTGAGGACATTGCCCACCACGGCCAGCTCGGAGCCGAGCACGCGGCGGAAGAGCTGGGCGGGGCCGCGGCGCCGGAGCGAGAGGACGGCGCCCAGCTCGAAGCGCGGGTCCACCGCGCGCTCCACGACGTGGAGATCGCCGGTGCGCTTGAGGTCGTCGAGAAGAGCGCGGAGGCTCTGATCCACCGCCCGCGTCTCCTAGGGCGCGTCGCCGAAGGTGTCCCCGGCGAGGCCGGCGATGTGGCGGCCGATGGCGAGCGAGGCCGTGGCCGCGGGCGAGGGCGCATTGACCACGTGGACGGCGCCCTCGGTGACGCTGATCTTGAAGTCGTCCACGAGCGCGCCCGTGGGCGCCACGGCCTGGGCGCGCACGCCCGCCCCGCCGCGCTCGATGTCGGCAGCACGGATGTCCGGCACCAGCTTCTGCAGGGAGCGCACGAAGGCCGCCTTGCTCGCGGAGCGATACATCTCGTAGGCGCCCATCTTCCAGTAGCGCGCCGCCATCGACCAGAAACCGCGGTAGCCGAGCATGCCGAGCACTTCCCCGGGCCTGATCGTGCCGAGCGTGTAGCCCTCGCGCGCGAAGGCGAGCACGGCGTTCGGCCCCGCCTCCACGTCGCCGTGGACGGTGCGGGTGAAATGCACGCCCAGGAACGGGAACTCGGGATCGGGCACAGGGTAGATGAGATTGCGCACGAGGGAGCGCCGGTCGGGGCGCAGCATGTAGTACTCGCCGCGGAAGGGAATGATGCGGACCTCGGGCTGTATGCCCATGAGCCGCGCCACCTCGTCCGAGTAGAGACCGGCGCAGTTGACGAGGAAGCGGGTCGCGACGGCGCCGCGCGGCGTCTCGAGGACGAGCCCCTGCCCCGCCGGCCGCCGGATGGCGGTGACCCCGGCCCCCGTCATGATCTCGACCCCGCGCTTCTCGAGCAGCTCGCCCATCTTCCCCGCGACCAGGATGTAGTCCACGATGCCGGTCTCGGGCACAGCGATGGCGCGCACCGCCTGGCAGTGGGGCTCGATGCCGCGCACTTCCTCGGCCTCGAGGATCTTCAGCCCCGAGAGGCCGTTGGCCTGGCCACGCTCGTAGATGCTCTGCAGGCGCGGCAGCTCGTTGTCGTTGGTGGCCACGATGAGCTTGCCGCAGGGCTCCCAGTGGATCCCGTGCTCGGTGCAGAAGGCCTTCATGAGCCGGGCGCCCTCCACGCAGTGCTTGGCCTTGAGCGAGCCCGGCTTGTAGTAGATGCCGGAGTGGATGACGCCGCTGTTGTGGCCGGTCTGGTGCGCGGCGATCTTCGGCTCCTTGTCCAGGATGCTGAGTCGCGCGCGAGGGTAGCGCTCGGTCAATGCCATGGCGGTGGCCAGCCCGAGGATGCCGCCGCCGATGATCGTGATGTCCGAGCTCTGGCTCACGGCGGGCAGGATACCAGCCTCGGCCGCCCTTGGCCAGACGATGCTAGACTCGCGGGCCATGGACCTCGAGTTCCTGATGGTGCCGGGCGCCCCGCCGCCGCCGCCCACCGCGCCCTACAGCCATGCCGTCCGCGCGGGTGACTATCTCTTCGTCACGGGGCAGCTCGGCGCTGATCCGAAGACGGGCGACCGGCTCGTGCCCGGCGGCATCGTGGAGCAGACGCACCAGGTGATGCGCAACCTCCAGACCGTGCTGGCCGGAGCAGGCACGAGCCTCGAGCGGGTCGTGTTCGCGCGCGTCTACCTCGTGAACTTCCAGGACTACGCGGCCATGAACGGCGTGTACGTCACCTACTTCACGCCCGGGCGGCTCCCGGGCCGCACGTGTGTCGGTGTCACCGGCCTTGCCCTGGGGGGCCTCGTCGAGATCGACCTTGTCGTCAAGCCCTAGCCTCCTCATTCTCGATACTTCGCGGCTTAGCGCAACGAGTACTTGTAGTGGCTCAAGCTATCTTTGAGTCGATCGCCCAGGTGCCTGCGCCAGTGCCCCCGCAGTGAAGCTGGGCTGACTTCTTCAATAACCTTCCCATCGGCGACGCTCACGATATAGCCGCGAACCTTGCCCATCTCCGGGCAGCTTGAATGCGGTGGCACTTCGGCGACGACCAATATCGCTTCCGAATTCTTGCCCCAGCTGACCGCGCCAACGTTGGGCAGTTCCTCGTCATGGCATCTGTAGGTTCTTGAGAAGCGCCGGACAACTTCTTCCGTCGGACGGGTGCGGACCACCCCGCCATCGCTGATCGTGAAGACGTCTACACTCCAGCTGCCGACGGTGCCTCCGTCGCTCTCCGTGACAAAGAAGGCTTTGGAATCCGGAGCCCAGCTGATCTCGGCAAGCGTCCCAATGGCTGTGTTCTCCAGACCTGGCAGGAGATGGCCATTCTCGACGACTCGCAGTCTCACGCCATCAACTACGATGGTCTTGCTCCCGTCAGGCGACCCCATGCCGCCGCGTCGCGGGTCGCCTAAGGACAAGAGCGTTACCGCGCTTCGCGACCATTCCCCAGCCTCCGCGTTTTTTACTTCGGCCCAACGCGTGTCCCATAAACACATGGAGAGTGCTACCACGCAGAGGAAGAGAAACTGCCGGCTTAGGTGTCGACACGCACGCTTTATAGCTCTCCTCACTGGCCGTGGCCCCTCACCCTGCCCTCTCCCCCAGTGGGGGAGAGGGGTACAGAAGCTTTCTCTCTGAGAAGAGCAACCGATCCCCCTGCCCTTTGGGGAGTGGACAGCGTGAGGGCAAGCTTAATCGAGCTCCAGGGTGATGGGGCAATGGTCGGAACCCTGGATGTGGGGCATGATGGTCGACGCCCTGACCCGGCTCTTGAGGTCGTCGGAAACGAAGAAGTAGTCGATGCGCCAGCCGACGTTCCGGGCCCGCGCGCCCACCCGCATGTCCCACCACGTGTAGTGCCCCGATTCCGCCACGAAGATCCGGAAGGTGTCGTGGTAGCCGTGGGCGATGAGCTTGGACACCCACTCCCGCTCGACGGGCAAGAAGCCCGGGGTCTTCTCGTTTTCCTTGGGCCGCGCGATATCGATCTCGGTGTGCGCCGTGTTCACGTCGCCGCAGGCGATGACGTCCTTGCCCGACTTCCGCAGGCGCTCCGCGAGATCGAGGAACTCGTCATAGAACTTGAGCTTGTGGGCGAGCCGCTCGGGTCCCATGCCGCTGTTCGGGAAGTAGACGTTGAAGAGGTGGAAGTCCGGAAACTCCGTGTGGACGATGCGCCCTTCGGTATCGAGGGCGGGCGAGCCGAAGCTCGTATGGACGGCCTGGGGCTCGGGCTTGGTATACGTCGCCACCCCGCTGTAGCCCTTCTTCTCGGCCATGCTCCAGAAAGAGCGGTAGCCGCCCATGTCCCTCATCTCGGGCGTGAGCTGCTCGTGCTGGATCTTGGTCTCCTGGACGCAGAGTATGTCGGGCTGCTCGGCCGCGACGAAGTCGAGGAAGCCCTTCTTCCACGCGGCCCGTATGCCGTTGATGTTCCACGAGATGAGCTTCATGTCGCACACTCTAACCCGCGGCGCCGCCGCGTCGCCAGCGTGCCTGGCATCTCCGCCAAGACCACACGGCTCGCTTCCTGAGCACGCGCGATCGGTGCCCACGACGCGGGCGCGCGACGGCGCGCTCTTGACAGGCTGCGGCGCGCCGCCTAGTCTCCTGACGTGGAAGCCAGGATGGACGGGATGCTCGGCGCGCCGCCCGTCGCCGTCCGTGACGTGCGACTGGGACGCCAGCTTCGCCGCGTCCTGCGCAATACCCTCGTCGCGCTCGGCGCCGTCACCGCGCTCGTCATCATCGCCTCCGCCGTCTTCGCCCCCGCCCTCGCCCCGCATCCGCCGGACGAGCAGAACTTCGACCTGATCGAATCCGCTCCGGGCGCCAAGGCGCTCTTCGGCACGGATCGATTCGGCCGCGACGTGCTGAGCCGGGTCATCTTCGGCGCCCGCATCTCCCTCTACGTCGCCCTCACCTCCATCACCGCCTCCATGCTCGTGGGCGGCGCCCTCGGGCTCTCCGCGGGCTATCTCGGCGGCGCCTGGGACAATGCCGTCAACCGCGTCATGGACGTGCTCTTCAGCATTCCCGGCCTCCTCCTCGCCGTGGGCGTGGCGGCCATGCGGGGCCCCGGCGTGAACAGCGCCGTCTTCGCCATCGCCATCGTCTACACGCCGATCTTCGCCCGCGTCATGCGCGGCCCCGTGCTTGCGGAGCGCGAGAAGGAATACGTGGAGGCGGTCCGGGCCCTGGGGGCGACGCGACTCGTCGTCGCCGTCAAGCACATCCTGCCCAATGTCATGTCTCCCTTCGTCGTGCAGGGCACGGTCGCCCTGTCGCAGGCCATCCTGATCGAGGCCTCGCTGAGCTACCTCGGCCTCTCCGCGCAGCCCCCCACGCCGTCGTGGGGCAACATGCTCAACGAGGGGCGGACGTATCTCGAGACCGCCCCGTGGATCTCCGTGTTTCCCGGCATCGCCATCATGGTCACCGTGCTCGCCTTCAACCTGATCGGCGACGGCCTCCGCGACATCCTCGATCCCAGTGCCCAGTAGTCACCGGCCACAGGAGGAAGAACGCATGACCACCGCACCCGAGTTCTCGACCCCAGACGGCCTCACCCGGCGCGAGCTTCTCAAGGCGGGCGGCCTCACCCTGGGCGCGCTTGCGCTCGGCACGCCCGCCGCCGCCCAGACGCCCAAGGCCGGGGGCACCCTCGTCTCCGCCCAGACCACCGAGGCGACGGGCCTCGATCCCCAGCTCGTGCCCGCGCTCTCGCGCAGCCGGCGCTCGCCCCTCATGTACAGCCAGCTCGTGCGCTACGACGCCGACATGAACCCGCGGCCGGAGCTGGCCGAATCCTGGCAGATCAGTCCCGACGGGCACACCTGGACCTTCAAGCTCCGGGAGGGCGTCAAGTTCCACGACGGGCAGGAGATGACCTCGGCCGACGTGAAGTTCACCTTCGACCGCCTCTTCGAGAGCTCGCCCGGCAAGTCGGACTTCATCGCCGTGGACAAGGTCGAGCCCGCGGGCAAGTACGGCGTCAAGTTCATCACCAAGGAGCCCTTCGCGGGCCTCCTGGCCGCCCTCGGCGGCTTCTGGGGCTACATCATCAGCGAGGCGGGGATCAAGAAGCACGGCGATCTCAACAAGGCAGCCCTCGGCACCGGCCCCTTCATGCTCGTGGACTGGAAGGTCGAGCAGCAGCTCGTGCTCAAGAAGAATCCCAACTACTTCAAGAAGGGCCAGCCCTACGTGGACGACATGGTCCTGCGGGTCATTCCCGACGAGGCCAACATCGTGGCCGCGCTCCGTACGGGCCAGATCCAGCACGCCTTCATCGAGGACAACAAGAACTACAACCTGCTCAAGGAAGAGAAGACGCTGACGGGCTACCGCAGCTCGCGGCTCGGCTACGACTACCTCAACATCAACGCCACCCGCGGTCCGCTCAAGGACGTGCGCGTGCGCCAGGCCATCTCATGGGCGGTGGACCGGAGCCAGGTCCTGCGCGTGGCCGCGGCCGGCTTCGGCCGGCTCACCGCGCCCGCCACCGCGCCCATGAAGCAGTGGCAGCTACCCGAAGAGCAGTGGATGCGCTACTACAAGCCCGATCTGGACAAGGCGAAGAAGCTGATGGCCGATGCCGGCGTCGCCTCCGGCTTCACCGTCAAGTGCTCCGTCATCCCCACCTTCCCCACCATGGTCGCGGGGGCGCCCGTCGTCGCCGCCCACCTCAAGCGCATCGGCATCACGGTGGAGATCGAGAACGTGGAGTACGCCATCTGGATCAAGCGCTGGCTCGCCCACGACTTCGACATGACCATGAACACCACCCCGGGCTACGCCGATCCGGACACCGCCTTCTTCCGGGCGCTCCACTCGACCAAGGGGCAGAACTGGAACTCCTGGAGCGTGCCCGAGATCGACGCCGCCCTCGAGCAGGGTCGCAAGACGATGGACCAGAAGAAGCGCAAGGAGATCTACGACCGCGTGCAGCTCTTGATCCTCGAGAACGTGCCCCACCTCTGGCTCTTCTCGGCGGATCGGATCGACTTCACCCAGGCCTCGGTCAAGGGCTTCAAGCAGCACCCGACCACCCTCCTCTACAGCTTCGAGGACGTCTGGCTCGACAAGGCGTAGAGAGCAACATGGCAGGCGGGTATGGCGCGCAGCGCGGGCCGGCTGCCCCCTCATTCACTCAGCCCTCGCCTCGTCGCTCAAGGCAGCGTCTCGGCTCGAACTGCGGCCCTCTCCCCCGATGGGGGAGAGGGCCGCAAAGGGCCCTGCCCCTGCCCCCGCATTCCCGGAGGGCTAGACGGCAGGGCGTATTCGCCGTCCACTGGGGTTCTCCTCTTGTATCCCTCTCCCCTGAGGGGAGAGGGCCGCAGTTCGAGCTGAAGGGCGAAGCCCTGAGGCGAGGGCTGAGTAGATCAGGGGTGGTCCTCGAGCGTCAGAGCCAGCGAAGACGAGCAAGCATTGCTGCCTCGGCATGGCGCTGAATGACTCGATACCTCGTCGTCAGGCTGTACTCGATGGCCCTGACGCTCCTGGGGCTGACCCTGCTCGTGTTCCTCATGCTGCGCCTCGTGCCCGGCACCGTCGTCGAGCAGATGATCGGCGCCGACGCCATCGCCAGCCCCGCCATGGTCGCCCAGCTCAAGCGCTTCTTCGGCCTCGACCAGCCGTGGTACGTCCAGTACGGGCGGTGGATGGGTCAGCTCGCCCACGGCGATCTCGGCACCTCGTGGCGCACGGGCAAGCCCGTGCTCTCCCTCATCCTCGAGCGGCTGCCCGTCACCCTCGAGCTGACCTGTCTCGCCGTGGGCTTCTCGCTCCTGCTCGGCATCGCCGCGGGCATCGTCTCCGCGACCCGGCGCGACGGCCCCCTCGACAATGTCACGCGCATCGGCACGCTCCTCGGCCTCTCCGTCCCCGTCTTCTGGCAGGGGACCATGCTCATCCTCTTCTTCTCGCTCTACCTGCGCTGGATGCCGTCGGTGGTCTGGGTCGACTTCGCCACGAGTCCCCGGGCCAACCTGACCATCATGGTCCTGCCCGCCATCTGCCTGGGCACGGCGGCGGCCGCCAACATCGCGCGCACCACGCGCGCCTGCATGCTCGACGTGCTCCGCTCCGAGTACATCCGCACGGCCACCGCCAAGGGGCTCGCCACCGGCGCCGTCATCCTCAAGCACGCCCTGCGCAACGCCCTCATCCCCATCGTCACGGTGGCCGGGCTCCAGGTGGGCATCCTCCTCGGCGGCGCCGTGGTGGTGGAGGAGGTCTTCACGCTTCCCGGCATCGGCCGCCTCGTCCTCTGGTCCATCTATCAGCGCGACTACCCGCTGACCCAGAGCACCATCCTGTTCATCGCGGCGCTCTTCATGATGATCAACCTCGCCGTCGATCTCCTCTACAGCTGGCTCGATCCCCGCATCCGCTACAGCTGATGGGGCGGCCGCTCAGGCCACGGAGGCGTCCATGAAAGCTTCGGTTCTCTTCGAGCAAGGCGCGCCGCTCCGGGTCGAGGAGCTCGACCTCGAGGGGCCGCGCGAGGGCGAAGTGCTCGTGCGGATGGCCGCGAGCGGCGTCTGCCACAGCTGTCTCCACGCCGCCGACGGAAGCTGGAAAGGCGTGCCCGTGCCCATCGTGCTGGGCGACGAGGGCGCGGGCACGGTCGAGAGCGTGGGAGCGGGCGTTCGTGAGCTCAAGGCCGGCGACCACGTCATCCTCTCGTGGGCGCCGACCTGTGGCCGCTGCCACTATTGCGTGATCGGCCGACCCAACCTCTGCGAGAAGAGGCTGCCGGGGCGCGGGCTCCTGCCCGACGGCACCACGCGGATGGCCCTCGGCGGGAAGCCCGTCTACCACTACGGCCACGTCGCCACCTACGCCTCTCGCACCGTCGTCCACGAATCGTCCGCCATCCGCATCGACCCCGCCATGCCGCTGGATCGCGCTGCCCTCGTGGGCTGCTCGGTCATGACGGGGGTCGGCGCCGTGCTCAACACCGCGCGTGTGCCCGCGGGCGCCTCCATGGCCGTTTTCGGCACCGGCGGTGTCGGTCTCAACGTCGTGCAGGGCGGCGCCATGGTCGCCGCGCATCCGATCATCGCGGTGGACGTCAAGCCGGCTCGGCTCGAGCACGCCCTGGCCCTCGGGGCCACACATGCCGTGGATGCCTCGAAGGAGGACCCCGCCGCCGCCATCCGGCGGATCACGGGACGCGGGGCGGATTTCACTTTCGTGGCCGTGGGCAATGCGCCCGCCGTCGGCCAGGCCGCCGACGCTCTCGCCCCCGGCGGCACCTGCGTGGTGATCGGCGTGCCGCCGACCGGGCAGACCTTCCCCCTCGACGTCCGGCCCCTCGTGACGGGGGAGCGCGCCATCGTGGGATCGAGTTATGGGAGCGCCCGCACGCGCGAGGATCTCCCACGCCTGGTCACGCTCTATCAGGCGGGCAAGCTCAAGATCGACGAGCTCATCACCAAGCGCTACGGCCTCGAGGAAGCAAACGAGGCCTTCCGGGCGCTCGCGGCGGGCGAGCTCGGCCGAGGCCTCATCGTCTTCTAGGTGCGATGCTCCGCCTCACCCTGCCCTCTCCCCCAATGGGGGAGAGGGATGAAAAGGAAGAGTACAGCGAGACACAATTACTCCCATCCCTCTCCCCCGCGACGGGGGAGAGGGCCGCACTTCGAGCTGAAGGGCGAAGCCCTGAGGCGAGGGCTGGGTAGACCAGGGGACCGAAAACGGCAATTGCCCGCGAAACGGCAGGCGCTGTAGACTCCGCTGCGGAGGAGACCAATGAAGATCTTCACCGGCTTATTCGCGCTGCTGCTGGCCGCCTCGACGGTGCATGCCCAGCCCGCGCAGCTCGTGATCTCGCAGCCGGCCGAGGCCACCACCATGGACCCGGGCCGCTCGACCCAGGTCCTCACCGTCAACTACTTCGTCAATCTCTACGACACCCTGACGCGGTGGGACACGTCGCTCCAGCTCCAGCCGGGGCTCGCCACCTCATGGAAGAACGTCAACGAGACGACGTGGGAGTTCACGCTCAGACAGGGCGTGAAGTTCCACGACGGGGCGCCCCTCACCGCCGAGGACGTCAAGGCCACGCTCGAGCGGAACCTGCAGCCGGGCAAGACGGTGGTGACGCCGGGCTTCACGACCATCGAGGCCGTCCAGATCGCCAGCCCGACCGTGATTCGCATCACGACCAAGAAGCCTGATCCACTCATCGCGGTGCGCATGGCCCAGATGGGCTCGCAGATCCTGCCCGCGCGCCTCACCACCGACGACGGCGTCAAGGAGCTGGCGCGCCGTCCGATCGGCACGGGCGCCTATCGCTTCGTGGAATGGGTGAAGGACGAGCGGCTCGTGATGGAGGCCAATCGGGACTGGTGGGGCTGGGAGGGCAAGGCGCCCACCTTCGAGCGCGTGGTCTGGAAGCCCGTCCCCGATGAGTTCCCGCGCATCGTCGCCCTCGAGAAGGGCGAGGTCGACATCATCACCAACGTCCCGCCTGATCGCATGAAGAGCATCGCGGAGGGGCGGGGCACGCGCATCGTCACCGCGCCGGCCACGCGCTACGTCGTGCTCTCGATGAACACGACCCAGCCCCCCCTCTCCGACAAGCGGGTGCGCCAGGCCATGCACTACGCCCTCGACATCCCGGCCATCATCAAGAATCTCTACGCGGGGATGGGCAAACCCTTCAGCGGCGGCGTGGCGGACACCGACTTCGGCTACAACACGGCCCTCAAGCCCTACCCGTACGATGCGGGCAAGGCCAAGGCCCTCTTGACCCAGGCGGGCTATGGCAGCGGCGTCGACCTCATCGTCCACGCGGGCACGGGCACCATGGTCAACGACAAGGCGCTCATCGAGACCATCGTCGACATGTGGAGCCGGGTGGGCATCCGGGGCCGCATCGAGATGATGGAGATGGGCGCTCGCCAGCGCATGAACAACGAGCGCGCGGTGCCGCCGTCCGGGCTCTTGCTGGGCAATCCGCAATCCACCCTGCTCGACGCCGACGGCAGCCTCTGGCGCATCTTCCATCCGACCGGCTTCAACGGGAAGTACTGGATCGGCAGCCAGCCCGGACAGCGCTTCCACGACCTCATGGAGCAGGCCCGCTACTCGCTCGATCCCAAGAAGCGCAAGGCGCTGTACGCGGAGGCCACCGCCATCATCCACGAGGAAAAGCCGTGGCTCGAGCTCTTCCAGGAAGTCGTGGTCTACGGCACGAGCCGACGGGTGGCCTTCAAGCCGCGCGCCGACTACCGGCTCATCGTCTCCGAGATGCAAATCTCCCGCTAGGAGGAACTGTGGCCGATCGCATGCCCCTACTGGACATCGGAAAGCTCCGGGCCCGTGTCGACGAGCTTCGCGCGCGCAAGGGCCCGCCGCCCTGGTCGGACGCGCTCGTGATGACCGACGACATCCAGGCCTTCATCATCTGTCACCTGCCCGGCCATCTGAACGACACGCACTATCATCTCCACGACGAATGGTGGATCGTGCTCCAGGGCGAGATCGACTGGTATATCGAGGGGGAACCCGGCCCCATCCATGCGCGCGCGGGCGACTTCGTCCTCGGGCCCAAGAATCGCTGGCACCACCTCGAGCCGGTGGGGATGGAGCCGACGATCCGCGTCGCCATCAACGCCCGCGGCGAGTTCCACCGCTACGACCGCCCGGGCTGCAAGCCCCTGCCCTCGGCCGCCTAGCGTTCCCTGCCGCCGTCTCGGCTGGCGACGGCCCGCCTTGACAGTCCCGGCATCCGCGCTATACCAGAACCCGAGGCTGTTCAAATCCGCGGCGTGACGGCCGCTGGCTACGGAGATCTCGACACTCTTGCAGGAGAAGAGAATTGGCCAAAGCACGGATCGCGATCATCGGCGCCTCTCTGGCCGGAGCCAGAGCGGCCGCCGTGCTGCGAGAGGAAGGATTCGACGGGGAAGTCCAGCTCATCGGGGCCGAGAGACAGCCGCCCTACAACAGGCCACCGCTCTCGAAAGGATACCTGCGCGGCCAGGAGCGTTTCGAGGATCAGCTCGTCAATCCCGTTGCCTACTACGCCGAGCACGCCATCGAGCTCAGGCTGGGGACCCGTGCCGCCCGCATCGATCCTTCGCGCAAGGACATCGAGCTCGAGGGCGGCGAGCACGTTGGCTACGATCGGCTCCTCGTGGCCACGGGCGGGCGCAACCGGGCCCTGTCGGTGCCGGGCGCCGATCTCGACGGCATCTTCCAGCTCCGCACCGTGGAGGACTGCGATCGGATCCGTGCCGCCGCGCAACCTGGGCGCCGCGCCGTGGTGATCGGTCTCGGATTCATCGGGTCCGAGGTCACGGCATCGCTCCGACAGCTGGGCGTCGAGGTGACCGCCGTCGAGGGGAACCCGGTGCCCCTGGCTCGGGTCCTCGGCAAGGAAGTGGGAGAGGTGCTCGCGGCGATTCACCGTGACAAGGGCGTGAAGCTCGTCCTGGAGGACTCCGTCGCCGCGTTCGAAGGCACGGGTCGGGTCGAGCGCGTCCGCACCAAGAAGGGCCGCCGCCTCGAGTGCGATCTGATGATCGCCGGCATCGGCATCGTCCCCAACAGCGAGCTCCTGGCGGCCGCGGGGGCCGCCGTCGACAATGGGGTTCTCGTGGACGAGCGGTGCCGGACCTCGCTGCCCGATGTCTACGCCGCGGGCGACGTGGCCAATCACCTCCATCCGATCTTCGGCCGTCTGCGGGTGGAGCACTGGAACAACGCCTTCCAGCAAGGCCGCGCCGCCGCCCGATCGATGCTGGGCCGGGAGGAGCCCTACGACTACCTTCGGATTCGCGGCCAGCTGGGACCGTCTCGTCTTTCGCGGCCGCCGGGAGAGCCGGAAGTTCCTCGGCTTCTATCTGAAGGAGGGAATCGTGCACGCGGCGGTCGGCCTCGACCGCGGCGGCGATCCGGAGGATGCGAAAGGGGAGAGCGAGCTCAAGCTGGTCGCCGGGCTCATCCGCGACCGCGTCCCCGTCGAGCCCGCCAAGCTGGCCGACGATGACGTGGACCTCCACCACGTGGCGGCCGACGTGACTCGATGACTGACTCTCACTTTCACGCCCGGATCGGCTAGGATGGTGCCTCGACGGATGCCGCTCACCGATCACCGCACAAGGAGACCGCCGTGCCGAAGGGACTGACCGTGGTACTCAACCAGCCGGGAAAACCGCTCGAGCTCGAGACCCTGCCCACCCCCGAGGTCGAGCCCGGCGGCATCCTCATCAAGAACACCGCCGCCGCCATCTGCGGCTCCGATCTGCACTACTGGCGCAATGACGGCAACTACCAGGGGCCGGATCTCCGGCGGGTGCCCGGCCACGAGTTCACGGGCGTCGTCCACAGTCTGGGCCAGGGCATCAAGACCGATTCGCTCCAGCGGCCCCTCAAGGAAGGCGATCGCGTCGCTTTCCCGTTCTTCAATCCGTGCAACCGCTGCTACTGGTGTGTGCGCGGCGAGCATCACGCCTGTCCTTCTCGACAGCGACGGAGCGTGCAGTTCAACCTCGACCAGTATCCGTATTGCGACGGCGGCTACGCGGAGTACTACTTCCTGCCCCCCGGCCACTACGTCTTCAAGGTCCCCGACGTCCTGCCCGACGAGGCGATCCCGCCCGTGAACTGCGCCCTCTGCCAGGTGCTCCACGGGCTCGAGTACGCGGACATGAAGTTCGGCGATGTCGTGGTCGTCCAGGGCGCGGGTGGCCTCGGGCTCTACACGGCGGCCGTGGCCGCCGAGAAAGGCGCCTCCAAGGTCATCTCGATCGACGGCCAGACCCCGCGCCTGGAGATGGCGCGGAAGTGCGGGGCCACCGACGTCATCGACATGAACGAGCTCACGACCCCCGAGGCCCGGGTGCAGCGCGTGAAGGACTTGACGGACGGGCGCGGGGCCGACGTGGTCGTCGAGGTCGTGGGCATCGCGGCCGCCACCGTCGAGGGGCTCGACATGGTTCGGATCAACGGCAAGTTCGTCGACATCGGCAACATCGTGCCGCAACCCGTCTCCTTCCCGGCGACCAAGGTCATCACCCAGCAGATCCACTGGACGGGGCTCATGCACTACAACCCGTGGATCATGCCCGCCGCCCTCGATTTCCTGGTGCGCACCAAGGACAAGTACCCGCTTTCGAAGATCGTCTCCCACAGCTTCCCGCTCGCCGACGTCAACAAGGCCTTCGCGTTCGCCGAGTGGCAGGGCAAGGGCGCGGGCACGGCGGCCACCCGGGTGATCCTCAAGCCGTAGCGTCAGCCGCCAGCCAGTCGAGGACCCGGGGGTTCTCGTCGCGCGGATAGGTGTGCGAGAGATCCTCGATCTCGCGGTAGACGAGCCGCGCGCCCGCGGCCTCTAAGGCCTGGCGCGCGAGATGCGCGGTGTAGATCGGGAACATCCAGTCGAGCGCTCCGTGGACCAGGTAGACGGGCCGGCCGCGTGCCCGCCCGAGGTCTCCACTGGCGAGCAGCATCGGATGGAGCACGCCGCACATGGGGGCGAGGTGAGTGAAGGGCATTCCCTCGCGGAGTCCACAGAGCAGCGCGTAGGTGGCGCCGTCCGACATCCCCGTCACGAGGACGCGCGCCCGGTCGACCGGGTAGCGCGCGGCCACCGACTCCACCATCTCCCGTAGGGGCGCGGCGTCGACGTCCTCGCTGCCCATGATCGACCACGTGCGATCGCGGGAGGTGGGCGAGAGGACGAGCACCCCGCGCCCCCGCGCCTCCCGCAGCCAGCTCCACAGGAAATCGCGACCGTGGCCATGACCGCCGTGAAGGGCGACCACGAGCGGCATGGGTGCCGGTCCGTCCGACGCCTCGGGGACATAGAGGGAGAACCCGCCACGGACTTCTCGATCGTTCGATGCGTGCAACACGCCCCGCCGCGTCTCGTCGCCACGCAGGGCGGCGGCGCGCAGGCGCTCGACGAGAACGTCGTCGCCGCGTCGCGCCGGCTCGAGGAACCAGCGACTCACCGGCTCGAGCGCCGGGGCGAGCGGATAGAGGGCCTCCTGGATGCGGGCGAAGCGGCGGAGGGCCCGGTAGAGTCCGATCGGCTCGCCCGGCGAGCGGGCCGCCTCGACGAAGTCGGCCACCAGATCCAGAGTCTGCCGGGCCACCTCGACGAGCCGATCCCGCATGAAGCGAAGCTCGTCCTGGCACACGAGAGCTTCCACGGCGCGCAGAGGACCCGCGACGGCGTCCGTGCTGGGAGCGAGCTCCTCGGCCAGCCGCGGGGCCAGGGGCGGATAGAGGTGCCGCTGGACCCACGTGATTCGCTCGAGAGTGCGAAGCAAGGGCGGCAGCAGGCCGCCGATGGCGTCGATCAGATCAGAAGAGGGCAGGTCAGAAGAGGGCGGCATGATCGGATGCATGGTACACCGACCGCGCGAGCCGGAAGCGCCACGGCGTCACGCGGCGGCCGCGCTCTGGAGCGCCGCCACGAAGCGCTCGGGCTCTGCGGGCGTCAAGAGCAGCGACCGCCCGGCCCGGAGGCGCACGAGCACGAAGCGATCCGTGCGCGAGAATGGCGAAGCTCTCGCGCGAGGTGACGAGGAGCCCGAAGCCTCCCCACAGCCCTCCGGCGCCCACACGATAGCCCCAGCCATAGCGACGGCGAAACTCCGCGCGGGGGACGATCTCCACGGCCGCGATCTGGCGCCCCTCCACGAGACGGGAGCGAAGCGGCCACACCAGCGCCAGACGATGGCCGCCGACTTCGAAGCGCAGAGGCCGCCACCAGAGCGTGACAGACGCGTAGGTCAGCACCACGAAGGCCGTCACGCCCAGGAGGATGAGACGGGTGGGGGGCGGGGCGCCCAGGGCCGCCGTGAAGAGAGCGAGGGGTATGGCGAGAACGATCCAGGTCATGATGCGGATATCGAGGCTCATGGGGGCGAGGGGAAACTGGACGGTCGAGCCGCCGGGAGATGCGCTCAGGCAAGCCCCCAGCTCTTGACGCGCTCCGGGACGATCCTGAACATGACGCGGTTGGCCGGCATGGCGCGGCCGCCCCACAGGCCCGCCAGGCTCGGGTACTTCTCGTGAAAGCGCTCGGCGAGCGCGCGGCGCTCGGGCCCGTCGCTCAGGAACTCTGCGCGCCCGAGCACGGTCACGCCCCGGATATGCGTCGCGTCCTCGCCCGACTCAACCACCACGCAGACGCGCGGGTCACGCCGAAGGTGGCGGACCTTCTTGGTACCCTCCTCGCTGATCATGGTCAGCGTGGCCGCGTCGTGGAGGAACCACATGGGCATGGCCAGGGCCGCCCCGTCGGCCCGCACGGTGGCGAGCAGCGCAATCTGCTTGGTCGCGAGAAACCTCTGGACGGGCGTGTCGGCAAGAGTCATCGGGCGGCGCTGATCTCGTCGATGAGCCCGTACTCGAGCGCTTCCTGCGCGCCGAGGGAGCGGCCGCGGCGCATGTCCTCTGCGATCTCCTCGGCCGGGCGGCCCGTGGCCTGCGCGAGGCGCGCGTGGAATCTCCAGAGCAGCTCCTGCTGCTGCCGGCTGTAGGCGGCGATCTGGTCCGGCGTCCCCGTGAAGCGCGCCGTCGGCTGACGCAAGCGAAAGCGCGTGTGGGCAGCGGCCGAGCGGTGGGCCGCGGCCGCCATCACGCCGAGGGCCGGTCCTCCCACCTGCCCGCGGCCATGGACCCGCACCGCCGCGCGAAGCAGGTCGAGGGCGTCGATGACGATGAAGGCAGACTCGAGTGTGCCGTCGTGACTATCCAGATGCAGCTCGATGGGCGTGTCGCCCGTCCCCTCCAGGGACATGAGGGCGGCGGCGGCCTCGGCGGCGGCATCGTCGTCGAGCCGGCCCATGATCAGCACGATCCGTCGCTCGAAGAGCTTCTCTTGCAGCCAGGCGCTGAGCCGGCGCCGGCCGGGCGGCACCCCGGGGATGTTGCCCGTCACGCTCATGGCCTCAGAATATAGCAAGTGCATGACCCTCGCGGCCGAGCGGACGAGCCGCCTGGCCTTCGGAACCTAGGAGTCTGTCCGAGTGATTCCGTACCCTCGCGAGCACGAATGCTTCGCTTCGAGCGTCGGCTTTGCCGGCGCAATCGGTACCGGGGGGAGGCTTCGGAAGGGGGGCGGAGCCCCCCTCCGAGCTACCTAGTCGAGCTCCCAGTCGAACACCGCGATCGGTGTGACTTCCACGACGACCGAGTCCGACGAGCCCAGCGCCGCATCGGTCCGGTAGTGAGGGTACTTCTCGTAGAGCAGCGCGCGTATCCTTCGAAACCGCGGACCGCGCGAGAAGAGCCTGGCCGTGCCTTGCACCATGACCCCCTTGATGTGCGCCCAGTCATCGCTGTAGAGATCCACGGTCACGGCGGTGTGCGGGTTCCTCTCGATGTTCTTCACCTTGCGCCCGTCGTTGCCGGAGGCGAAACAGATCTTCCCATTCGCGAGCACGTGACAGACGGGAACGAGGTGCGGCACGCCGTGCTCGTTCACGGTGGCGACCCGGCAGATGCGTTCGCGCGCGATGAGCTGAGCAACCTTCTTCTTCAAACGCACGAAGTCTCCTCCCTAGGAAAGAGTAAGAACTCGCAGGCGGCTCAAAAAGGTCCAGATGCGAGGCGGCGACTGCGGCGGCACCCCGAGGCGTACTCGCTGTACGTTGAGCGGGTGCCGCCGCAGTCGCCAACGAAGCAGATGGGCCTTTTTCAGCCGCCTGCCTACACGGCGAGCCAGCCGCCGTCGACGACCAGCTCCGTCCCCGTGATGTACGAGGCCTCGTCAGAGGCGAGGAAGAGCACGGCGTAGGCGACCTCCTCCACGCGACCCTCGCGCCGCATGGGCACGCCCTGGAGCATCTTCTCCCGGAAGGCGGGATCGGCGGTGGCCTTGGAGGTGCTCATGGCCGGCATGACGCCCGGATGCACGGAGTTCACCCGGATGCCGCTCCGGGCGTACTGCACGGCCGCCGACTTGGTCATGAGCCGTACCGCGCCCTTGGAGGCGTTGTAGGCCATGTGGATCCCCTTCTGGCCCACGAAGCCCGAGACCGACGAGATGTTCACGATGGCCCCGCGCCCCGCCTTTTCCATGAGCGGAATGGCGTGCTTCATCCCGAGGAAGACGCCCTTGGCGTTGACATCCATGAGCCGGTCCCACGCCGACACGCTCAAGGTGTCGGGATCGAAGGTGCCGCTGATGCCCGCGTTGTTCACGAGGATGTCCAGCTTGCCGAAGCTCGACAGGGTGGCCGCGATCGCCTCCTGCCAGGCCGCCTCGCTCGTCACGTCGAGGCGCACGAACCGTCCGGCGTCGCCCAGACCGTCCGCCACCTTCCGGCCTTCCGCTTCGAGCACGTCGGCCACCACCACCTTGGCGCCTTCCTTGGCGAAGATGCTCACCTCGCTCTGTCCCATGCCCCGCGCCCCGCCCGTGACCAGCGCCACCTTGCCGTCCAGTCTCATCTGTCTCTCCCTTCAGAATCGGTTTTACCGATGCGTCGCGGAAACATGCTCGCCCCCGGCCCACGTTCTACGGCTCGGCAGCGGGGATAGCCAGAAAAAACACGCTGCCTTTCCCGATCTCCGACTGGGCCCAGGCCCGGCCGCCGTGGCGCTCCGCCACCTTGCGGACGATGGCCAGACCGACTCCCGTGCCCGGATACTCCTCCTGGAGGTGCAGGCGCTCGAAGATGCCGAAGATCCGGTCGTGATACTGCATGTCGAAGCCCACGCCCCGATCGGCCACCGCGATCACGACGTCGTCTCCCTCTCGCGACGAGCGAACGGTGATGCTCCCCCCGCGCTTCGGGCTGAACTTGACGGCATTGGAAAGGAGGTTGGCCAGCGCCTCCCGGAGCCCGTCCCGCTCTCCCATGACCTCGGCGACCGCGAGATCCTCCGTCACCGTGAATTGACGCTCCTGAAGCTCGGCCGCGTGAGCCTCGAGGAGCTGATCCACGAGCGGCTTCAGGAGGACTGGTCTTCGTTCGGGCGCGCGGTGCTCGATCCGAGCATAGCGGAGGAGGTCGTCGATGAGCTGCCCCATCTGGCCGGCCGAGCTCCGGATCGTCGCGAGATATCGCCGCCCCGTGTCATCGAGGCGATCCCCGTACTCCTCCTCCACCGTGTGCGCATATCCCGCCACGGCGCGCAGCGGGGTCTTGAGATCGTGCGACACCATGGAGGCAAAGGCGTCGAGCTCGCGATTGGCCGCTTCGAGCTCACGGGTGCGTTCCTGCACCCGTTGCTCGAGCTCGGCGGCCTGCCGCGCGACCTGCTCGTGGAGCCGCGCCTGCGTGATCGCGATGGCAAGCTGCGTGGCAACTTCCTGCGCGATCGTGACTTGTTCGGGGGGAAAGTCCGCCCGCTCCCCGCCAATGCTGACCGACCCGATGAGCTTACCGCCCGCCATCATGGGGACGACCATGTACGCGTGTACGCCCGAGGCAAGGAGGGCTTCGGCATGGGGGCTTGGAGGCAGCGCATGCACGTCGATCATCTGTGGCTCGCCCCTCCGCAGGGCCTCGGTGTCCCCCGCGAACGACAAGGGATAGCGGACGCCCGGACCGAGACGCATGCGATGGCGTCCGACCGCGGCCAGCCACTCGACTTCCCCCGCCTCGAAGTCGAACATGTTCACGATGGCCCGAGGCACCCCCAGCAGATCCCTCAGCCCCGCGAGCACCGCCTCCGCGATGGCCACCGGCGCCTGCTCGGTGATGACGGCGCGGTCGATCTCGTGGAGGATTCGCAAGCGCTCAGCCTGCTTGGCGAGCGTCTCCCGGGCCATGGCGTTGTGTATGGCGATGGCGGCCTGATCCGCGAAAGTCTGCAGGAGCGCGATGTCCTCCGCGGTGAAGACCCGGGGCGTGGGGCTGCCCACGGAGAGCACGCCGATGACCTCGCCTCCCGCCCGCAGGGGTACCGCGAGGCCGGCGATGATGCCGACCGCGGCGTTCCGCTCGCGAATCTCGGCGGTGAGCTGGAAGCGGTCGTCGCTCCGGATGTCGCTGGTCCAGATGGGACGCCCCTCGACGGCCGCCCGCCCGACGAGCCCGATACCCGCGGGCACGACTTCACCCACTCCCCCGTATTCCTTGGCGCGACCGCCCAGGGCGATGGCCCCCAGCGTGCCGTCAGGCCGAGAGAGCCGGATGGCCGAGCTGTGCACGGCCAGCAGCCCGAGAACGCCCTCCGAGATCCGATCACTCACGGTGGCCAGATCCAGGGTCTCGCTGATGAGTCGGCCGACCCGAGCCAGCTCGAAGGCCTCGTGCTGCTGCCGCACCAGCTCGGCGCGGCTTCGCGCGTTTTCGAAGAGGAGAACGGCTTGGTCGCCGAAGACGGATAGAAGGCCCAGCTCCTGATCCGTATAGCGCCGCCCCGTCCGGTCGGCGAGCACGAGAGTTCCCACCACCTGCTCGCCCACCCGGAGAGGCACGGCGGCCAGCGCGGCCACGCCCTCGCTTGCGGTCAGCGCGCGCACCGACGGCGCGAGGGAGAGGTCGGGCTCGGCGAGGACGTCGGGCGTACAGATCACCCGGCTCTCGCGAGCCGCGCGGCCACTGATCGCGATGTCGGCGCTGATGGAGCGGCCGAGCGACGCCTTCGCATCCTCCTCGCCGGCCGCGGCCACGCGCGTGAAGGTTTCCCCGTCAGGGTCGAGCCGGTACAGATGGGCGCGGCGACCGCCGAGGAGCCGGAGCGCCGTGGCGAGCATCAGCGAAGCGGCCCGGACGAAGTCGAGAGCGCCCGACGGCTCGCCCCGCGGAGCGGTGCTGGAGGGGGGCTCCATGCATCGAGGTTAGAGGAGCGCTCTTGAGGATGTCAACGAAAGGAAACGCCCCGGCCAGAATATGGCCGGGGCGTTCAGGAAACCCTATGGGCGCTTGTTCCTCCGCCACCGCGCGCCGGCGAGGCCGGCGAGGCCCAGAGCAAGAAGTGTGAGGCTTGCGGGTGCCGGGATCGGATTGCCCGCCAGTGAGAACGCTGCGTTGAACGTCGGTGGCGTCGCGCCTCCCACAATGTCCATGCCCACGCGGAGCCAGTCAGGATCAAGGTTGGCATCACGGGTCCATGCCTGCAGGTCAGTCACGCCGGGGGGAAATGGAGTCGTCCCGGCTCCGCTGATGGGCCTCGAAGCCGAGAGCCAGTAGAATTGCCCTCCGTTGCTCAGCAAGACCTGGGGGACGAAGAAGTAGTGGTCGGGCGGCAGGTCGAAGGGGCTGGAGAAGGTGACGTTCAACTGAACTTCCTGACCGGTCAGCGGTCCGTTACCCCCGGTTGTCTGGAGGGGGCTGGGGTGGATCCCGCCGGGCTGCACGCTGTTGAGGACCGTAAACGTCGGGGCCAATATGCTTGTGCTGAACGCCGACGTAACGTCCCGGGAATCGAAGGCCACATCGGATGGGGAATTTGTCCGAGTCGGTACCTTCGGGGTTCGAACGGTGTCCGAATCCTTGGGAAAGACACGGTAAATTTCCACGATTACCTGGGACACGCTGGGGGTGCCGCTCGTCGACCCCGGGACGAACAGGCCGGTGAAGGATGCCCCAGTGATGGACGTACGCGATCCCAGAACAAAGTCGTCACCCGCCTCGATCTCGAAGGGGGCAGTGTCCGGGCGAGTCGCGATTGCCATGAGGTTGTTGGGGGTGAGGTTGTTGTAAACGACGGCTGCCGTGGCCGGTCCGGCAACCAGGACGGTCAGACCGAACGCTGAGACCCACGACAACCCGTGCCGGACCAGCTTCCTCATGATTTGGACTCCTCCTAGAGTTGGGAGCGACGTGCAGACACCGAGCAAGGCCGCCGCACTCGGAGCAAGCGGTCTGCCATGTTTGAAAGTATCTGGAATCGTGCCTCTTCTCCGTCTCGAGTGACGTCGTCGTGCTCGAGGTCTCAGATTCCGGAAACTCCGCCGACTACAATCGGATGCCGACCATGTGACTTTCGGACGGGCTGCTGAATCGAAGAGCGAGAAGAGGCTGCCGATATTGAATCTCGGAACTATCTTCCGTGCGGCGGTTGTCTGATTTTGCGACACCGGTCGGAGGCTGGGCCAGTCGCGCGTTCTTCGATGCGTTCTTAAATGAAACGTCCCGGCCGAAAATTTCGGCCGGGACGCTCGCTCCTGAGAAGGAGGGGTGGCTAGGCCTGCTGGATGGCGCTGAGCCTCCAGGCATTGGGCCCCACCGGCCGGGTGAAGGTCCAATACTCCTCGAACTTGACGGGCTCGCTGCGGCTGCCATCCACCACCTGGCCCGAGCTCTCCTCGACGGTGTAGTCGAGCAGGCTCGCCAGGAAGCACACGGTGAGGAAGTCCTGGCCACCTTCCTGCCAGGCCTCCGTCGGCGTCACCGAGCGCACGGCGATGTTCTCCAGCCGGTTGATCGCATCCACGCCGCCTGCACCTTGAAGAAGACATCCGAGGCCTGATCCGAGAAGCGGGCGGGATCGAAGCCGCCGTCCATCTGACGGATATAGGAGAGACCACGGTCGAGATCGCCCGACGTCGCCGACGCCATGGGCGCGGTGGGGGCGGGCTCGTAGGCCTGCGGCTGGCTCTGCCACGAAGGACCCCCCGCGCTCTGGCCATAGGCGGGCGCCTGCTGCGCTTGCCGATTTCTGAACATGCGCCACAAGAAAAAGGCGCCGCCAGCGATGAGCAAGATCTCGAGGAACCCGATGCCGCCGCCCATGCCATGCCCGAAGAGCATGCTGCCGAGCAGGCCGCCCAGCGCGAAGCCGGCGAGCCCGCCCATGATGCCGGCGCCCCAGCCCGACCGTTGCGGCTGCGGAGCGGGCGCGACTGGGGATGCCGGCTGACTCGGCGAGGGCGAGGGCTTGGCTGGCGAGGAGTAGCTGCGCGATCCTCGGCTGCCGCTCGAGCTTCCGCCACCGGCGCGGGCCCATGCATCCGTGACGATCAAAACTGGAGCGAGCGCCATCACGAGCAGACAGATCAACGCGAGCGATCGCTTCATGGAGGTCTCCTTCTAAGGGGGTGTCTCTGCCAGGCCCCGCACCACTCACGGTGCCTCGACTCAAGTATAGACGATAGACGGGGTGTGTGCGTCAAGAGGCCGCGGCGGCCCGCCTCAGCCTGTCCATGATGGTCCGGCCGAGGCCGCGCTCGGGGACGGCCTCCACGACGATGACCTCGACCCCCGCGGTATCGAGCTCACGAAGAAGCGCAAAGAGATCACGCGCATAGGCTTCCAGGTCGACGGGCATGACACGGACGGTGAGTCGGGGGCGCTCAAGGGCTATGAGACGCTGACTCACGAGGGCGACGGGGCGGCCGGCTTCGAGCCAGGGCTGAACGGCCGCCT
>WNFC01004171.1_pt1 | contig 47846 bp, 45 predicted proteins | sample 5400541 | NCBI WGS metagenome assembly WNFC01 (sample SAMN13153342, study PRJNA577476) | soil metagenome | isolation source: 120 cm saprolite under Douglas fir tree site 2 hole 2 replicate 1 | place: USA:California | collected 2015-04-18 | reverse complement strand
GCTCGGGGGGGGAACGCTCAGTCCGCCGTATCCCTTTCGCTCTCGACATACCTCGACTCCATCAACATCTTCCTCGCCGTGTTGCAGCTGCTGAGCGGACGTCGCCGGGACTAGCCGCACGAACGTTGCGCCCACTGACACCACTAGCCACGTAGTTCAACTTCTGCGAAAATTCTTTTAGCAAGCCGGCTCGACCTTATGATCCCTTGACGAGGTCCCACAATGGAACGCCGTGAATTCCTGAAGCAAAGCGCACTAGCAGCTGCGGCCGCCGCCAGCACCAAAGTTTCAGCCGCCATTACACCAACCGCTTCCATTGCGCGCCGACCTCTGGGCAAGACGGGAGAGCATCTCTCGATCATTGGTTTTGGCGGCATCGTGGTAATGAACGAGGATACCGGTCACTCGAACAATATTGTGGCGGAGGCGGTGGACCGCGGCGTGAACTACTTTGACGTCGCGCCCAGCTATGGCGACGCGCAGGAACGTCTGGGTCCGGCGCTGGCGCCCTATCGCAAGAATTGCTTCCTCGCCTGCAAGACCGAAGGGCGCACGAAGGATGCCTCGCGCAAGCAACTGGAAGAATCGCTGCGGCTGCTTAAGACGGATCACGTCGATCTGTATCAATTCCACGCGCTGACAAAGATGACCGACCTGGACGAAGTTCTGCGTCCCGGCGGCGCAATGGAGACGATGGAAGCGGCGAAAAAGGAAGGCAAGATTCGCTACATCGGCTTCTCGGTGCACTCGGCGGAGACAGCCTTGGCGGCGATGGACCGCTACAACTTCGATACCGTGCTTTTCCCGGTGAACTTTGTGCTCTTCACGCAGGCGAACTTCGGCCCGCAGATTCTGAAGCGCGCGCAGGAGAAGGGTATGGGCATCCTGGCACTGAAGGCGATGGCAAAGACGGTATGGCCTGCCGACCAGAAGAAGAACCATCCTGAGCCGAAGTGCTGGTATCAGCCTGCGGCCTTCCCTGACGAAGCTTCGCTGGGCTTGCGCTGGACGCTCGGGCATCCAGTCACGGCTGCGTTGCCTCCCGGGGAGGAGAAATATTTCCGCCTGGCGATGGAGGTGGCGCAGAACTACAGACCTCTCGAACAGCATGAGGAGCACGCATTGCTGGCGCGGGCAACCGGCGTCGAGCCGATCTTCCATCTCGGAAACGACGTGTAGCGTCCGTCTGCCCTTGTTGAACCTTCGGCTGGGTTGGTGACAGAAGAATTCTCTTTGCTGCCAAGCCCGTATCGGCGGTTGGCATCCACAGAGAAACCGGTCATTGAACTTCAGCGTGCAAGAATCAAACTTTCATCTTGAGTTGCTGCGTAGATTTATCATGGAGGGGTGAACTCAACCAGCCGCAGGCAATTCCTCACCCTGCTCGGAGCCACCGGCCTCTCCGCAGCAATCCCCTCCTCCATCTTCGCTGCGCTTGCGCCTCCGCAGGAGCCCTTCACCTTTCTCTTCATCACCGACGCTCATCTACAGCCCGAACTTAACGGCGTCATCGGCACCGACATGGCCTTCAAGAAGGGCCGCACCATCAAAGCAGACTTTGCCATCAACGGCGGAGATCATGTCTTCGACGCCCTCGCTGTTCCCACCAAACGCGCCGTCACCCTCTTCGACCTCTACGACAAGACCGAGCAGGACCTCGGTCTGAAGCTGTACCACACCATCGGCAACCACGACGTCTGCGGCATCTACCCGGCCAGCGGCATCTCCGAGGATGACCCTTTGTACGGCAAGAAGCTCTTTGAGCAGCGCTTCGGCAAGCTTTACTACTCGTTCGACCACAAGGGCCACCACTTCATCGTGCTCGACTCGATCGGCATCACGTACGACCGCGCCTACGAGGGTCGCATCGACCCCGCGCAGCTCCAGTGGCTCGCCGGTGACCTGGCCGCGCTGCCGGCCGGAACGCCGATCATCGTCTCGGTGCATATCCCTCTGGTGACGGCCTACCTCGCCTATATGCCGGAGATGCCGGTTCCTCCACCGCACCACAGCCTCAGCGTTGCCAACGCCAACCAGGTGCTCGACCTCTTCGCCGGGCGCAATGTGCTGGGCGTCCTCCAGGGCCACACCCACGTCAACGAAACCGTGATCTGGAAGGGCATTCCTTACATCACCAGCGGGGCCGTCTGCGGCAACTGGTGGCATGGTACTCACCTGGGCACGCCAGAGGGCTTCACCGTGGTAACTGTAGCCAATGGAAAACTGACGACTCGCTACGAGACCTATGGGTTCAAGTCGGTTGCCCCGCAGAACACCTAAAGCTCCGAAAAATATGGGTTGACGCGTGCTTGCGCTTCTGTTCTCGCTGATTCACCTCGCCATCGGTATTGGACTCTTTATTGTGTGGCTTTTCGTCATCCTGAAGGCCAGCAAGGGCGAGTGGTACAAGCTGCCTTCATCGGCGACTTTGCGGAAAAGCAGGGCCGCAGTTAGGCTTCGATGATCCCGGAGTGAGGCGCATCCTCTCTCCGAGGGCTGTACGGCTTCAGCCGCTGTTCCATAATCTTCACCGCCACCGCGCTCTCATCCACCATCACGAAGTTGCGCCCATGCTTCGCCGCGGCCTCACCCGTGGTGCCGCTGCCGGCAAAAAAATCCAGCACCGTCTCTCCCGCGTTCGAATGCACCCGCACAATCCTCTCCAGAATTCCGAGCGGCTTTTGCGTGGCATACCCCGTCTTCTCTTTGCCCGTAGGCGAGACGATCGTGTGCCACCACACATCGGTCGGCGTCTTGCCGCGAGTTGCCTTCTCCGCACCCACTAATCCGGGAGCCATGTACGGAATGCGATCGCTCTCATGCAAATGAAACGTATAGTGCGCCGGATCTTTCGTGTACCAGAGGATGTTGTCATGCTTGGCCGGCCAGCGCTTGGTCGCGCGTGCGCCATAGTCATAGGCCCAGATGATCTCGTTCTGAAAACACTCCCGCCCGAAGATTTCATCGAGCATCACCTTGCAGTAGTGAACCTCGCGGTAGTCGATATGCAGAAACAATGACCCCCTCGCCGACAGCACACGGTGAGCCTCAACCATCCGAGGCCGCAGAAATCCGAGGAAGTCGTCGAATTGATCCCCATACCCCGAGCCGCCCGCCTGTTTCGCGAGAACCTCTGTGCGATATCGCCGTCCGCCGAATCCAACCCGGTCGCCCGCTTCATCGCGAACCGTCTTCATCTGCGTTCTGCTCTGACGCTTGCCGGTATTGAAGGGAGGATCGACGTAAATCAGTTCTATCGATCCTGTTTTCATACGCTGCAACACTCCCAGGTTGTCGCCCTGCACGATCCAGTTCATTCAATCTCTCCGACCTAACACTAACGTACCCTTGGTCCCAGCCGCTTCACCGTGTATTGTTTTGTTCGGGCTTTTGAACGACCGAGAATGTCTGCGAACCACCTTATCTACGCCATGCTTACCCACCGCGGACGCGTCCGCCATGGCAATGAGGACACCTGCGCCGCCGCACCAGAGGCTGGCGCGTTCGTCGTCTGCGATGGCATGGGCGGAGCCGCCGCCGGAGAGGTCGCCAGCAATCTCGCCGCCGACACCTTCCTCGCGCACCTTACCCCGCCGCCGCGCGGCACCGAGCCGGCGAAGCCTCAGGCCCGCCTCACTGCCGCCATCCAGGCTGCCAATCAGGCCGTCTATCAACAATCGCGGCAATCCGCCAAACTCGCCGGCATGGGCACCACGCTGGTCGCTCTGCTGCATGCCCCCATCCTCAACGGAAAAAATGTTAAGCGTCGCACCGCTGCCGATCACACCAACTCCCGCGTCACCGATCCTCCTACACTCTGGCTTGGCCACGTCGGCGACAGCCGCTGCTACCGTCGGCGGCGCGGCAAGCTCGAACAACTCACCCACGATCACTCTCTCGTCGAAGAGCAGCTTCGCGCTGGCCAGATTACCGCCGCGCAGGCCGCGCAGTCGCCCATGCGCAATCTGATCACGCGTGCCATCGGCTCCCAGGCGACTGTCGAGGCCGACATCCAGTGCCACCGCCCCCAGCCCAACGACATCTACCTGCTCGCCTCCGACGGCCTGACCCACGAGGTCGATGACGAAGAGATATCCACGATCCTTGCCGCCATTCCCAAGCCGCCTACGGCCAAGTCCCTCACCGTTGCGTGTGAAGCCTTGATCACCGCGGCTAATCGCAACGGCGGCCGCGACAACATCACTGTTCTCCTGGTGGCCGTGACCCCCGACCTCGCACCCGCCTGAGTCGCCCGGCCCGTTCAAACTGCTACACTCGAAAGTCGTCCGAAACATGTTTATGACTGAACCCAAAACCATTGCAATCCTGGGCGCCGGGACCATGGGCAACGGCATCGCGCACGTCTGCGCCCGCTCCGGCTTCGACGTCCTTCTCTACGACATCAACCAAACGGCGCTTTACCGTGGCCTCGACACCATTCGCACCAACTTCGCCCGCGAAGTGGCGAAACAAAAACTCACGCAGCACCAGTCCGACGAGGCCCGCTCCCGCATCACACTCACCACTAAACTCGACGATCTCGCTCCCGCTTCTCTTGCCATCGAAGCTGCCACGGAACGCTTTGAGATCAAGGCGGCGATCTTTCGCGACCTCGACCGAATCCTTCCTGCAGATGCGATTCTCGCGACGAACACCAGCTCCATCTCCATCACCAAAATCGCGGCTCAGACGAAGCGCCCCGAACAGGTCATCGGCATGCACTTCTTCAACCCTGTGCCGGTGATGAAGCTGGTCGAGGTCATTTGCGGCCTCGAGACTTCGCGGGCTACCTTCGACACCGTCTTCTCTCTCTCCCAGCAGCTCGACAAGACGCCGATCGAGGTCAACGATGCCGCCGGCTTCATCTCGAACCGCGTGCTGATGCCTCTCATCAACGAGGCCATCTATGCCGTCATGGAAGGCGTCGCTACGGCAGAGGCGGTCGATCAGGTCTTCGTTCTGGGCATGGCGCACCCCATGGGGCCGCTTACGCTGGCGGACTTCATTGGCCTCGACGTCTGCGCCGACATCATGCGCGTGCTCGCCGAAGGCCTCGGCAGCCCGAAATACAACCCCTGCCCACTGCTCGTTCGCATGGTCGATGCCGGCTGGCTCGGCCGCAAATCGGGCCGCGGCTTCTACACCTACCCTGCGAAGTGATTGAACTGAAGTGATTGAACTGAAGTGATTGAACTGAAGCGATTGAAGATGGACTGACCCTAGCTGCATCGAAAGAAACAGGAGACCAAATGTCACAGGAGCTTTACTTCGAAGATTTTTACGTCGGCCAGAAATTCCACTCGCTCGGCCAGGCCAAGGTGACCGCTGAAGAGATCAAGGAGTTCGGCAGGAAGTACGATCCGCAGCCCTTCCACCTCGATGAGGCCGCCGGCGAAAACTCCTTTTTCAAGGGCCTCGCCGCCTCCGGCTGGCTTACCGCCGCCATTGTCATGCGCCTCCGCGTGCAGTCGATCACCGTTGTTGGCGGCATGATCGGTGCCGGCGTCGAAGAGATGCGCTGGACTCTGCCCGTCCGCCCGGGCGACTCCATCCGCACCGAGATCGAGGTGGTGGGCGTCCGCCAATCCCAATCGCGCAAGGAGTTCGGCGTCGTCCGCACGCGCAGCCTGGCCTTCAACCAGCGCAACGAGGTCATCATGCGCTCGACCGTCAATTTCCTTGCGCCTCTCAGGAACTCAGTTCCGGCCTCAAACTGACTGGAGACTGCAAAGGGGACCAGACGAAGCCCATCACCGGAGCCCATAACCGGAGCCCATGACGGGAGCCCACGACCAATGACCGATTCGGAACGGACGCTACTGAAGAACAGCATCGACCAGGTTGTCGACCTTGAGTTCTGCGACGGCAACCACCACCTCGCTAAGATCCTCTTCGTCTTCGACGAGGGCGACACTCCCGACGTCTTCTACCTCAAAGTCTCACCCGGCCCGGATGGAACCTTCGTGCCTGAGGGAGCCACCGGCCACTCCGTGCTTCTAGCCGACATCGTTGCCGTCCACCCGCACCAGCCGTAGCCGAACCAACTTAGTTACCTCGTCCACATACCCACAACCAATCGGCGTATTCTTAGCCAATGATGCGCATGACAGTGCTCGCCTCCGGATCCAAAGGCAACAGCACCGTCATCTCCAGCTCTCGCACCCGGGTTCTGGTCGACGCTGGCCTCTCCTGCCGCGAACTCCTCAAGCGCATGTCGATCGCAGGCGAAGACCCCGCGCAGCTCGACGCCATCCTCATCACTCACGAGCATCAGGACCACATCGCCGGTCTCTCCGTCCTCGCCCGCCGTCTTAATATTCCCGTCTTCTTTACCGAACCCACCCACCGCGCCTGGGTCCGCATGTTGACGCCGCGTACAACGATGACCTACGCCAAGTGGCTCGATCACGTGCAACGCGAAAAGGAAGCCCGCGCCGCCGCTGTTGCAGCGAGCGCCCCCAACAGCGATCTCGCAGCCCAACTCGCCGAGGAATCCAGAATCATCGCCGGCATCGCCGCCGAAGCCGCTGCGCTGAGCCGCTCCGACGCCCCCAACGCCGTTCTTGAGCTACCCGTCGACCCCGACGAAGAAGACCTCTGCGCCCCCCAATCTGAACAGGCAACCGCACAAAAGCCTGACCCCACCTACCTCCCTGCCGTCGAGTACTTCCACTCCGGCACCCGGTTTTCCATCGGCGACATCGACATCACCCCCTTCACCATCCCCCACGATGCCGCCGACCCCTGCGGCTTCGTCTTCGAGGCCGAAGGCGTCCGCATGGCGCTCGCCACCGACCTCGGCTACATGCCCCCCAACGTCAAAGCCGCCCTGAAGCGCATCGACGTCCTGCTGCTCGAATCCAACCACGACCTCGAGATGCTCCGCGACGGCCCGTATCCCTGGTCGGTCAAACAGCGCGTTCTCTCCCGCGTCGGCCACCTCTCCAATCTCGCCACCGCCGAGTTCCTCCAGAAGGACTACGACGGCGCCGCCTCCTGGATCATCCTCGGCCACCTCTCGGAGTCCAACAACGCCCCCGAACTTGCCCGGCTCTCCGCCGAGCAGGCCCTCGGCAACCAGCCGACGCTCCTTGGTAACCGCGTCCTGTTAGCCCACCAAGGCACCCCACTCGACCCCATCACCCTGTAATTGCAGCCTTTACCGCCTCCTGCCGAACCGGAAATATCTTCCTTCCAAACACCCATTTTTTCTCGATTCGCGAAACCGTTACTATTCGATGAATCCTTTTCTTTATTCCTGCTATCAAAGAGAGTAAAATGGTGTCTATAAACCTATGAAAAAACCCGCGTTAGCATTTCCAGCGAACCGCAGGACGCACCACTCCTCCTGCACCGATCAGGTGGTAGGAGACATCCTCTCAGGATGGCGTTACGACATATCCGGCCTCTCCCCGGCCATGCGCACGGACTACGATCAACATCTCTCCGAGTGCAGCCACTGCCGCCGCCGCCAGCAGATCGCCCGCACCATTGACGTACTCCTCATCAGCGTCAGCACCCTTTCGATTGCGGCCTTCCTCCTTGCCGCCGTCGTCATCCGCCGCGTCGAACTCGTCACCCACATCTTCACCATGCACGTTCGCCTTAGCCAGACCCACGGCTTCGCCGTCTCACTGGAAGCCGTAGCGGTTGCGGGCCTCATCTTCTCGACCCTTCTCTGGGTCCTCGTCGCCGTTGCCACGCCTTTGCCCGGCTTCCTCGGCGGCATCGTTCAGGAGCGCATCCCGGCGGACCTCCGCGAGCGTTTTAGCAAAGACGCAGCCTGAAGGTGTAGGGAACAGGGTGCAGGGTGTAGCAGACAAAATTACATAGCAGAAAAATTACAGCTGAAGCAGGCTGTGGAGTGCCGCAGACAAAATCACCTTGAATCTGTATCGTAGGAACACCGGGTCGTTTTTGCACTCTATTCCCTACACCCTATTCCCTACGCCCTCTATCCCTACACCCTCTATATGACTCCCCCATCTAACGGCGAACGTCTCCCGCCGCACTCTGCCGCTGCCTCTCCACCCGTGCCGGACTTCGAGCGCGAAGTCTCACGGCCAAACTCCCGCCAGCGCGGCTGGAACATCCTCGCCACCCCCGGCACGTACATTCTGCTTGCGATCAACATCGCCGTCTTCGGCTGGATGGTCCTTCATGGCGTCTCTGCCAAGGACCCCACGACCGCCCAGTTGGTCCACTATGGGGCCACCAACGCCTACCTTGTTCTAACTGGCCAGTGGTGGCGTCTGCTCACCGCCACCTTTGTCCATGTCGGCCTGCTTCACATCGCCACCAACATGTGGTGTCTCTGGAACCTCGGCCTGCTCGGCGAACCGCTGCTCGGCCCCGCTGGCCTTGTCGCCGTCTACCTCATCACAGGCATCGCCGGCAATCTGCTCAGTTTGTGCTTCAACGTGATCCGCCACGATGGCATTTCGGTTGGTGCAGGAGCCTCAGGCGCGGTCTTCGGCATCGCCGGCATCCTCATCGTCCTGCTCTCCAACAAGAAGCTGCCCATTCCGGCCTTAGAACTCAACCGTCTCCGCCGCTCCGTCATCCAGTTCGCCGCGCTGAACCTGGTCATCGGCCTCGGCACCATCTTCACCAGCATCGTGCGTATCGACAACTTCGCCCATATCGGCGGCTTCCTCAGCGGCATGGCCCTGGGCGTGCCGCTGCTTCCGCGCATGACCTCCGGCCGCACCCGCTACCTCCAGCGCCAGAAGCTCGCCTTCGCCGCCGCGACCTTCCTGCTCTTCCTCTTCGCTTACTTCATCACCAAGCTCCACTAAGGCTTGCCCGCCATCAGAAGACGAAGCGCAGCGAAAGTTGAGCCTGTAGCGGGTCTCCGACGCCAAGGCGCAAAAAACCATCGAAATTGAACAGCGCCGGGGAACTCAGCGGGTTGATATTGTTTGTGTTGTTGAAGGTGTTGAAGACCTCGACGCGGGGAACGAGTTGGAACTTGTTGTCGTGGAAGTGGAACGGGCGAGCGACGCCGAAGTCGAGCACAAAGAACGCGTTGTCCTTGCGAAGGTGGTTGCGGCCGCAGTCGACGCCGTTGACGAAGCGCGTTGCAGAGTTGTTAAAGCTGCAAGGAGCTCCAGTGCCTGTTCCGAGGACATTGTCCGTCTCCGGTTCGGCGGAGTGCTGCTGGATACGGAACGTGCCCTTGAAACCAAAGGGCAGGTCTCCCAGTCCGTAAGCGTTGAACTTGTTCGCTTCGTCGCGGTCCGAAAGCGAGTACTCCGCGCCGAGGTTGTAGAGATTGGCGTAACGGAAGGTAAAGGGATCGCGCTCGTTGGAGTCGCTGTCGTAGTCCTTCGAGTAGGTGTACTGCGCATCGAACTGGAAGTGGTGCGAGAAGCGCTTCCGCACGCCAAAGGTTACCCCGCGATAGAGAGACTTCGCGTTGCCGATGGTGTTGGTGATGGCGCCGAGGGTCGCAAACGGCCCAGGGGCGAAGATGCCAGGACATGAATCGGTACTGCATATGCGAGGGTTGTGGTAGTTCTTGTCAAAAACCGTGACACCGGCTCCTGGGCACCCGGAAGTGGGACAGCTGGTGGCAGGAAGAATGCCGGGGTAGGTTGGGTTGCCAAGTCCCGAGAACTCCGTGAGGGTCTGCTGCTGCACGCCGTTGGTGGTAATGGGGCCGACCTGGGTCAGCATATTCTGACGCGCATTGAAGATGCCGGCACTGCCGCGCAGAACCGATCTGCCGCGGCCAAGAACGTCAAACGTAAAGCCGAAGCGCGGCTGGAACTGCGTCGTCTGGTTGGGTAGATAACCGGTTGACGGGAAATTCGGGAAATTCGGGTTCGACAGGTACGGGCCGTAGAGTGTCTTCGAGGGTGGGATGACGGGATTGGGGAAGTACTGCGCCTCCCAGCGAAGACCGTAGTTAAGCGTCAGACGCGGGGTGACCTGCCAGGTGTCTTGCACGAAGACGGCAGGCTCCTTGTTGGAGATGCTGGAGTAACCAGCCTGTTGCACCGTCTCGCCTGACTGGGTGCCTGCATCCTGCAGAAAGAGCAAAAGCGGACTGCTGCCTAAAGCTCCTCCTGGGCAGGTGATGGTCTGAGTGGGGGTGATGTAGGCGCCGTTAGGACACTGCACCACGTTCGGGCCATAGCCGTTGCCTGTGCTGGCTGGGGTCGCGTAGTGCAGGAAGCCAGACACGAAGGGACCGAAGATGTACCGCCCCAGAGCGAAGCCGTCGAAGATCTGCGTATTTTTGCTGTAGAGAAATTCCCCGCCCATCTTGATGGTGTGCTTGCCGAGTATCAGTGAGAAGTTGTCCTTGAATTGGAGATGCCAGAAGGTCTCGCTCGCCCCCGGCCCAAGGAAGAACGGCTGGCCGAAGCGAAACGAGGGGAAGAAGCCCATGCCGGTATCCGGCACCGCCGTGGAGCTGATGGCCGAACGCGGCCGTGTCTCGTGTCCGTAGGTGACGTGCGCCTCGTTGAGGCGGCTGGGGCTCAGTGTCGAAACCAGGTTGAAGTTCAGGGTCTGAATGTGCGCCGGGCCTTCGATGCCGTTGGCCGTCGTGCCGTAGGTGGCGACGTCAAAGGTCTGATTGGGGTTCCGCGAATAGTCAAAGTTATAAGATCCGAAGAATTGGTTCTTCGGGTTGATCGTGTAGTCCATGCGGCCGAAGAAAGCGCCGTTATGGATGTCGTGATTTACCGGCAGGCCCTCATTCTCGCCATTAAAGTTGGACTTGTAGAAGTTGATGAGCACCAGACGCTGACAGTCGCCGTTGGCGTCAATCTGGGCGTCGGTAATGTTCGAGCGAAAGACGGGATTGGTGATCGGGCATGGGGCCGAGCCCAGGGCGGCGGAGTTGTACGTGCTCAGGTTGGGACGCTGGAAGTGTTCGAAGATGCCCTCACCCGCGCCAAAATAAAAGAGCTTGTCCTTGATGATGGGTCCGCCCACGCTGCCGCCGAACTGCTCGCGACTGAAGTCGGTCAGGGGCATGCCGTTGGAGAGGTTGGCGGTGAGCGCCGCGAGCCGCTGGTATTCAAACAAGCTGCCATGAACCGCATTGGTGCCCGATTTGGTGATGACATTCACGACGCCGCCGGCAGTGCGTCCGAACTCGGCGTTGGCTCCGCTGGCGACGACCTGGAACTCTCTGACGGCCTCGAGCGTGATGTCGACAGCCGCGCGCTGGCCGCCCGACTGTTCGCCGAAGAACCCGTTGTTGTAGTCGCCGCCGTCGAGGCTGATGTTGTTGAAGATGCCGCGTTGCCCGTTGATGGTGATCTCGTCGCCATCGGGCCCCTGCACGATGCTGACACCGGGAGTCAGGGTGAGCAGGTCCTCAAACTTGCGGCCGAGTACCGGCGTTTGGGCAATCGTCTGCTCGCCGAGCGTGGTGTTGGACGTGCTCGTGACGATATCGATCATCGGGGCGGAGCTGACGATGATCGACTCCGACGCGCCTGCAACCTGCAGCGTCAGCTTGAGCGATACGGTGCGGCCCACCGTGAGGTTCAGGTTCTCCTGAATGGTCGTTGCGAATCCAGCCTTCGATACCTTGACGACATAGGGCCCTGGTTTCAGCGAAAGGAATTCGAAGTGGCCGGATCCGTCGGTGACCGTCCGATGAATCGTACCGGTGTCGGTCTCGTCTGCCTCAACGTCGGCGCCCGGAACTAAGGCGTCATGCGCGTCTGTAACCTCCCCCTGAATGCTCCCATTGATGGCCTGCACCTGCGCATTGAGGGCAGTCGAACCGATCCCGCACATCAGGATCACGAGGAGGAAAACTCTTCTGGCAAGAATCGTCATGGCGGCTCCTGGTACAAAACTTTCATTCGTGAAAGAAGTATTGGAGAGCAACGTCTGCGCGTGGCTTTCAGGGGTGCTGACTGCGAATAGAAATAGAGTGGCGAAGCGATGCTGGTTTCAGAAAAGACAGGAACGAGGGACTAAAAAGTCCCTTCAAATGAGTTGCCCAGGCTGCTTTACGTTTGTGAAGACAGTATCACGGCAGGCTCAAACGTTGAACAAATTAAACCGTCTTCTTTCACAGTCGGTTGAAGCGCCCCGTGTCTCTGTTACGCCCAACAGTGCCAAAAAGTTCGCTGTTACGCGCTGCAGCCTCACCACAAAGGTGGGATGAACAACAGCTCGTGAGCCACAAAGCCGTTGCACGTGCCGTTGCCTGTTCTCTTTATCCCCACCAAAGAACCGTCATTTCGACCGAAGCTGCTCACGCCTTGGTGAGCAGCGCAGCGGAGAAATCCGCTTCTCTACCGAAGGGCCTTCCCCAACAAGCTCATTCCCCAGCCTTTACGACCCTCGCAATTTATTTTTCGCATTTTCCGCCCAAAAATCGCATGTCAAGCCCCAAAACAACCTAACTCCATCAAACAAAAGGAAATAGACTTGGCATTTTAGTTCCATCCAAACTGGTATACTAAATATATAGATCAAAAAGAAAACCCGGCCATCCGCCGGGTTTTCGCATTTTGAATGTGGTATGGCCGTAACCCTAATGATTGGAATATTTTGCACGTAAGCCCAATGGATGCAATATTTTAGCGGGAGTGCCCTCCGCTATATCATTGCACACATTGGGCTTACGCGCAAAATAGGGGGAGGGGGGAGGGGGGGGCTGACTAGCTGAGCGTCGTCTGGGCAAACTTTCGCACCATCGCCAGCAGCAATCGGCGGTCGCTGTCGGACAGATGCGCCGAGTACCGCTGCACCTGGGTGAGGAAACGAATCTCCTCCTCGTTCAGGTTCAGCCCGGACATCTCCTTGCCGATCGCTTCCTCGGCAAAGAACTCCGAGAGTTGCAGATCGAGCGCTCGCGCAATCTTTTGCAGCGTCTCGAGCGACGGCACCGTATGCCCGTTCTCCACGCGCGAAAGGTAACATCGCAGCAGACCCGTGCGCTTCTCGATGTCGCCCTGCGACATACCCTTTTGCAGCCGGTATCCGCGAATCGTCGTACCGATATTGATCGAAATCGAGACGGCATCGACCGAGCCGTTCGTCATATCAGAAGGGATAGTTTGCATGTCAGCCATTAGCCACAAAGTAAACACCGAGAACCACTTGGTCAATGACTATCTTAGGGGATCAGCCGATTCCCGTACCAGCCCAGGTTCATGCATAGTCATTTACCGCTTCAACCATGAACCCTTACTTGAACCGGAGCGTCTGTCACGGACCGCTATCCACATTACCAAAACAGTTACCAGGCTGAAAAGTAACATGTCGAACAATTCTCTCCTTACCGCCCAACCCGCCGCCCAACCCACCGATAGACGCTGCAAATATCCTCCGCCGACGCCACCAGGTCCACCGCTGCATCCTCCTCCGACATCGCCACCGTCCCGGTCCACAGCAGTTCGAAGCCTCCATGCTCCTCCAGCAACTGCCCGGACTCGGGGTTGAAGTAGATGAGATCGAGCATGCCCCGCCGCCCTGCAAAATCAGCTTCGATACCCTCGACCAACCGCTTCATCACCGGCGCGGCAAACGGGTTGAAGAGATACAGCAGGCACGGCCCATCGGGAAACACGAACTCGGTCGCATCCCGGCAGACGATCCGCACCGGACAAACCGCTCGCCTGGCCGCCGTCCACGCCGCGACATTCGCCTCCGCAACCCCGGCCAGCGAAGCATGCAACTCCACCCCCACGACCTCCCGAAAACCAAACTCCGAGGCCATCATTACCACTCGCCCCTTCCCGCAGCCCAGATCGACGAAGCTGTAATCTTCGAGCCCAGCATGGGTCTGGTCGGCGATCCATTGTTCCATCACCCATTGAAATCGCGACGGAGCCATTCCGTAATACGCGGTATTGAACACATCGTGTCGATGTCCCGAGCGCAGTTCTCCGCCGCCGATCAGCCCACCGGTATCCACTCCATACCGCTCGTCAAAAGGATGCAGCTGCGGCTTCGCCTCATCAGGTCGATTTGGTTGTCGACGCGCTCGCCGCAGAGCAAACCTCAGCGTTCCACCCAGCCCGCGCTGAGCCAGCGACCATCGCAACTTCGACCACGCTGTACTCAGCTTCAGCATCGAATCCTAATCTACGACGGGAAGGCTTTACCCCATAAACATTCCGCCGTTCACATCGAGCGTGTGACCGGTGATGTAGCTCGCCTCCTCCGACGCCAGAAACGCCACGGCGTGAGCGACCTCTACATCGGTCCCGACCCGTCCGAGCGGAATGGTCTGGGCGAAGGACGCCTTTTGTTCCTCGGTCAAGACCGAGGTCATCGCTGTTTCGATAAATCCTGGTGCCACCGCATTCACCGTGATCGATCGACTGGCGAGCTCTCGGGCGAGCGATTTTGTCAGCCCAATCAGGCCAGCTTTGGAGGCCGCGTAGTTCGCCTGGCCTGCCTGCCCCGTCTCTCCGACAACCGACGTAACATTGATAATTCGTCCCCAGCGGCTCTTGACCATCTGCGACATGATGGCCTGCGTCATCAAAAACGCGCCGGTCAGGTTCGTCGTCAATACATCGTCCCAATCTTTTCGCTTCATCCGCAAAGCCAGAATGTCGCGCGTAATCCCAGCGTTGTTGACGAGAACATTCACCCCGCCGAAGTGAGCGATTACCGCCTTCGCACAGTCTTTGATTGACTCTTCGCTCGCGACATCCAGTGCAAACGCATGTGCAGTTCCTCCTGCAGCGGCGATCTCGGCAGCAACTTCGGCGAGCTTATCCAGATTGCGCGCCGCCAGCGCGACCGAAGCTCCAGCCCGAGCCAATTCCAGCGCACACGCGCGCCCAATCCCTTGCGAAGCTCCCGTAATCAGTGCGATACGACCTGCGAGAATGCTCATGAACCTCCCTAAAACGACCGTCCTGATTATACGAACCCAAATATATCTCCTACTCATCCTGGCGCAGCGACCAGATATACACGTGCAACTTCCGCGCAAAGTGCAACACCGGCGGTCGGTTCGGCAACGTGATACCGTGCGCAGCAGGCAGCTCATTGATGCCGATCTCTGCCTCGGCAGCCTCGAGCGGCCAGGGAAGATGATGGATGTGCCCTATCTGCACCTGCCCGGCATGCTGCGTAAACAAGCAGTAGCGCTCCGTCAGAAAATGCTCCAGAGTCCCGTTCCGACTGGGGCCGGCTTCGCCGAGTCCGCGATAGCTCGCCTTGAAGCGAACTCGGCGGCCTGTCAGGAGGCGGTTGCTCCTGTACTCGATTGTTCCGTCGGACTCTATTCGCCGGCGCATACTGGCGAAGAAGTACGGCAAATGAAAGAGCGTCCGCGCCCCGATCACAGCCAACGCACTCGCGGCATCCAGCGAGAAAAAATAAACTCCGCGCAAATTCGAGGTCGGCGAACGTACATACGTCCGCAGGTTGAGTTCGCAAAACGTGGCAGTGCCGGGAACGGTAATGCATCGCTCGCCTGCGGCCCGAGTTCGTACCTGATCCATCCAGAACGGCACTACGCCAACCCAGGCATAGCCGTCGAAGGGATCTACCTCGAGTCCTGCTGGAAGCAGCCGGGCCATCTCGCCGACAGGAATTGGCCAATGCGCGAACAGCAGATCATTCCACCGCTGCGCCATTCTCCAGCGACCCGCTGGCAGCTGATACGGCCGATGGGAGACAACACTCAGAATATTCGTCATCGAGGAGATAGATTCGATCAAAACACTAAGGCTACACGGATCAAGTATTCTGGATTGGATCATGTCAGAGAACGATAAGAAAACGGCTACAACCGAAACCGACGTCTATGCAATTCACGGAGCAGACCCTGAGGTTCTGGCATATGCGATGGCCAAGTACTCCCGTTCCTCGCTCACCATGAAGGAGTCGCTGGCGGAGATCAGTGCCCAGCGGGCCGAACAGTTTCTCAACACCTTTTACTTCCAGTATGGGCACCGTTCCATCGCCGATCTGGCGCACATTCCGTTCGCGATTGAGCGCCTCAGCCTGCTGGCTGCGATCGAACTGGTGGACGAACAGCGCTGGGACGGTCAGGAGCGCTCGACCCGCTACCAAAACTTCCGCCGATCCGGCTGGTACACCCCCGATCTTGGCGCTGAGACGCCAACCTTCACGACTGCAGTGGAAGCGCTCTTTACCGCCTACGACCACGTCGGGGCCGGTATGTTGGACGCGCTAAAAGCCGCGATCCCGCAGCCCGAATCGATGAAACCCGAGGTCTATGAGCGCACCCTGAAGGCTCGGGCCTTCGACGTGGCTCGCTATCTGCTTCCGTTGGCGACGAACACATCCCTCGGTCAAATCGTAAACGCCCGAACGCTTGAAACCCAGGTCTCCCGCCTGCTCACCAGCCCATTCGCCGAGGTGCGCCAGCTTGGCGAAAAACTGCGCATCGCGGCAACGGAGCCGGCGTGGAATGTGCAACACAGTGCTGCGCAGGTTCTCTGCGACGAGATTGGCTCTGTGGACGAAGTCTGCGGCGGTCGCGCAATCGAAGCCCTGCTGCGCCCCGTAAAGACCGCCCCCACGTTAGTGAAATACGCCGCCCCAAGCGACTATCTCCTGCAGACCCGCAAGGAACTAACTGCAGCTGCGGCCGAACTGATGGCCGGCCAATCCATCATCCCATCACCGGTCGTCGATCTACTGGACGATACTGAGCCGCTCGAGGTCGAACTGGCAACCTCGCTGCTTTATCCGCACTGCCACTACTCCTACCGCCATCTGCGCCACCACGTCGCCGCTCTGAGCGCCACCCGACGCTCAGAGCTCATTGGGCTAGGGACCAAGCACCGCGGGCGCCACGACGAGCTTCTACGGGCCTTTAGTGCAGGCCACAGCCTCCGCTTTGACATCCTTATGGACATCGGCGGTTTCCGCGACATGCACCGTCATCGTCGATGCGTTCAGCTCCTGCAGCCCTACACCGACCTTCATGGCTACGAGGAGCCAGCATGCCCCGGTCAGCCGACGCTTGCCGAAGCGAATCTGGCCTCTGCATATACAGAGGCCATAAACGCTGCCTACGCCACCTACCATCAACTCCGCAGCGGCAGCGTGCATGAGGCCGCCGAGTCCGCTCAGTATTGCCTTCCCCTTGCCACGCGTTGCCGCGCCATGTTCAAGATGGACTTCGCCGAAGCGCTCTATATTTCCGAATTACGCTCAGGGGTCGCCGGCCACTTCAGCTACCGCCGCGTCGCCTGGGAGATGTACCAGGCGGTAGCCAAGAAACATCCGTCACTCGCTGCCTATTTCCGAATCGAAGACGTAAATCAACCGGTGGACCTGCTACGTCGTTAGTTGTATTCGCCTTTTATTTGCTTTTCCCGTTTTGGGTGCTAGAATCCGCATTGAAGCTAAACCCACCGTTTTACCCACACAGGAGAGATATAACGTGGCAGATGACCGTAGCAAGGCAATAGAACTGGCTCTTTCCGGGCTGGAGAAGCAGTTTGGCAAGGGCTCGATCATGCGGCTCGGGTCAAAGGATGTTGTACCGATTTCGGTCATCTCCACGGGGTCAATCTCGTTCGACGCAGCACTGGGCGTGGGGGGAGTTCCACGGGGACGCGTTATCGAGATATTCGGTCCTGAGTCTTCGGGTAAGACGACGATTACCCTGCAAATTATTGCGGAGGCGCAGAAGACGGGCGGTCTTGCGGCGTTTGTCGATGCGGAGCATGCGCTCGACCCCGCCTACGCGGGCAAACTGGGAGTAGACATCGATAACCTGCTGGTCAGCCAGCCTGACTATGGCGAGCAGGCGCTCGAAATCGTCGAGGCGCTGGTCCGTTCCAACGCCATTGACGTGCTCGTGGTGGACTCCGTGGCGGCGCTGGTGCCGAAGGCCGAACTCGATGGTGAGATGGGCGACTCCCACATGGGGCTGCAAGCGCGTCTCATGTCGCAGGCTTTGAGAAAGCTGACGGGAACGGTTTCGAAGTCGCGCACCTGCCTCATCTTCATCAACCAAATCCGCGAGAAGATTGGCGTGATGTTTGGCAATCCGGAGACAACCACTGGCGGCAAGGCGCTGAAGTTCTATTCCTCCGTCCGTATCGATATCCGGCGCATCGGCGCGGTGAAGGACGGCGACGCTGTGGTCGGTTCGCGCACCAAGGTAAAGATCGTGAAGAACAAAGTGGCGGCACCGTTCCGCGACGCAGAGTTCGACATTCTCTATGGCGAGGGCATCTCGCGCGAGGGCGATGTTCTCGATCTCGCGGTGCTGCACAACATCGTGGACAAGAGCGGCGCCTGGTACAGCTACCAGGGCGAGCGCATCGGCCAGGGTCGCGAGAACGTGCGCGCCTTTCTAAAGGAGAACAAAGACGTCTTTGCCCGTGTGGACGCGGAGTTGCGGAAGAAGCTGGGCATTGCCGGCGCCAGTTCAGCTGTGGCTGAGGTTCCGCCGGTTCCGGCCGATGGTCCCGCTCAGGCGAAGGAAGCTGTGCGAGGCAAAAAGTAGGTCGAACAGCAGCTAGCAAAATCTTCAGAAGAGCGCCGACAATATTGTTGTCGGCGCTTTGTCAGTTTCGGATGAAAGGCCGTCCAAGCGAGATGACGGCACGGCCTGCGGTTGCATTGAGGACTTCGATAAAGGCCACGACGATGGCATCGATCCCGGTCAACAGGCCGAAGTATCCGCCGATTTTGCTGCAACTCCAACTACCGATGAGATAGCCGAAGTCTCCTCCTGCAAGAAGGAAGAACGTGATCCAGAGCAGAAAAAAAATGCTCCAGACGCCTTTGCTTAGGCGGAAGGTCACGATCCATAGCAGGAAAGTGAACACGCCCCACATCAGCAAAGTGACGGCCACAGCCGAGGCGGGCGGAGTTTGCAGCCAACCGGCGCCGACGGTCCACTTCATGAAGGCGAACCACCACCAGAAAAGGCCGTATGAGCTGAAGGCGACCATGCCGAAGGTATTGCCGGTCTTGAACTCCAACACGCCAGCGATTAGCTGGGCGATCCCGCCATACGCGAAGGCCAGGGGAACGACGGCGGCGACTGCGGCTGGAGGCAAGATGCCGGCGTTGACGCAGCTGAGGACCACCGTAGTCAGGCCAAAACCCGCCAATCCAAGCGGGCCAGGATTAGCTGTTTTGAACGCGGGCATGGGCTGAGCGATCTCGTTTTCCATCGTGCTTATCGGCTCCTGTTCTTGTAAATTTGCTGCGACGTACAGCGAAAAAGGGGCAAGTCTGAAACGCACCCCATCTTACTGAGCGATCGAAGGAGCCGGTACAGGAAAAAAGCGTATTCGCGAAAGATTGTTGCTGAACTGGAGTTGGAGGGTCGGAGGTGCTGCTTACAAGAAAATGGGCACCGAGCCTGTGGCCGGCACCCAAATTTCTCGCTAGCCAGTTTTTAGTGAGCGGATGCAATTTCCGGCGGGTCTGCGTTAGCGACCAAGTCGACCATCGTTTCATCAGAATTTTGTTGGCCACGCGGACCAGCAGGGAACGACATTCCCTCAGGCCTGCCAGGGCCGTCTGGAGCTCCTGGGCCACCGGGCATTCCGTCTCGTCTCATCCGCATGCGACGATTGTCTCGCTCCTCTGTCTGAAGTTTGGTCCACTGGTCCGGTGTGAGCACGTTACGGATACCCAAAAGCATCTTGGCATTTGCCTTCTCGAGCTCCGCGCGCGCCTGGGCCGTGTGGTCGATCTGGGCAAGGATCTTATTCGTGTCTGGCGGGTTCGCGGCCAGCATCGGTCCCATCAGCAATTCCTGCTTTTCGACGTTGGCGCGCAGGTCGACAAGCTGTAGACGGCTTTGCTGCAGGATATCGTCCATGCGCTTCTGCTGATCCGGAGTAAGCGTCAGCTTCTGGATCAGGTCGGGATTGTGCCACCACATGCCCGGGGGGGCGATGCGGACGCCGGGGCGCATGCCCTCTCCCCATCCGCCTCGACTCGGGTCCATCTTTTCTGAGTGTTGCCCCGGGCCCATTGGCGGAGGCCCGCCGTCTGGTTGCTGGGCGATGGCGAAAGCTCCGGAGAGAGTCGCGAAGAAAACAAGTGAAAGTATAGATTTCAAGCGCATATTAGTTTGTCCTTTGGTCCGAAGTGGATGTCGTCGAGGTCGTCCCGGCTGTGGGGTCGGCAAGCGGTGCCATCGGCGCAGGTACATCGGCGGAGAGCTTTTGGTCGATGTCTGCCAGCAGTGCTTCGTCGGACTCTGTCGTCTGCAGAGACGACGATGTCGCGGTTGTCCGAATCACAGGCGGAGCTGGGCGTTGCCGGTGCATGCTAAGCGGGAACAGAGCAGCGACAAACACGACAGCCGCTGCTGTCCAGTAGAGAGGTTGCGACAGATAGCTGTGTGGAGGTGCAATCGACGACCGCTGCGCATAACTCTGCGCAAACTCCTGTCGGGCATAGGAGACCGAGGCTTCGCGAAAGTGGGAGAGCGAATCGCGCAGGCTCCTCAACTCCGCAGAGCAGACCAGGCAGGCCCGAAGGTGCTCTTGTACAACATCCGACTCGGCCTCCAGGTCCTTCCAGGAGTCGCCTTCCGGCTGGAGTGACAAGTCGGCGAGAAGGAGGTCGCAGAGTTGCTCGTGACTGAGATGGAGAGTCATAGTGGGTCCTTATGAGTGGCGTTATGGCGAGCTCGTATGGTAGCGAGGGCGCGGTAAAGATGGGTCTTGACGGTGCTGATAGGCAATCCGGTCACGCTCGCGATCTCAGATAATTCCAACTCCTCGAGGAAGCGAAGAAGAAATACACTTCGCTGTCGCTCGGAGAGCTGCGCGACGCTCTCCCAAACCAGCGCCATCTGCTCGCTGGCGATGAGGCGGGACTCCAGAGAGCTGTCGCGATGCGGAACGTGCGAAGCGATATCGGACACGTCGATTGCGGTCTCCGAGACTCGTTTCCAGAAGCGAAAGCGGTCGGTCCGGGTGTGGTCGCGAATCAGGTTCAGAGCGATCCGCATCAGCCATGTCGAGATCGAGCAGTCTCCCCGAAAGGTATCGCGGGCGGCCCAGGCGCGGACAAAGGTGTCCTGGGTCAACGATTGGGCGACATCACGGTCGCGGATCGAAATCAGATGGAAGCGAAAGATCCTCTGCTCGTAGGTCGCGACGATCGAAGCCATGTCGTCCAGCGGCGTGGCCGGCGACTGCTGCGTCACGGAATGTGTGTCGGAGGTGATAGCGCGTGAGGCCATGGCTTGAACGTTGATCAATACTCCCGTCGAATGGTTCTTCGACTGTTTAGAGAGACGCAAGGGATTGCCCGCAAGACTACAGGAATCCATGGATTTATTTCATCCCCGGGCAAAGGGAGGTATGCTTTTGGTGCATGCATACCGTCAAAGCGATCTATCCTGGGACCTTCGATCCGCTCACCAATGGGCATCTTGACCTGATTGCTCGGGGGGCGAAGATCGTGGATGAACTGGTGGTCGCGATCCTTCGCAACTCCGAGAAGGGAACGCCACTGTTCACCGTCCCAGAGCGCGAAGAGATGATCTTCGAGGCGACCCGCTGCTTCGGCAACGTCTCAGTTACCACCTTTAATGGACTTCTCGTGGACTTTGCCCGGGAACAGGGAGCCAAGGCGGTTCTACGCGGTATTCGGGCGATCAGCGACTACGAATACGAATTTCAGATGGCCATGATGAACCGGAAGCTCGATCCTGAACTCGAAACTCTGTTCATGATGCCTGCTGAGAAGTACACCTACGTCAGTTCGCGACTTATCAAGGGTGTCTTTCAACTCGGCGGTGACGTCACGGCGCTGGTTCCTCCGCTGGTTATGGAACGGTTGAAAGCTAAGGTGCCAAATCGGCTTTGAGGAAGTACCCCCCTCTCTGCCGAAAAGTCCGCAAAGTCTTCGAAGCAGATACTTTAAGTCTGGACTTAGTTGACGGGCTGCTCTGGATTTGGGTGAGCGTCGGACGCGAGGGCGCGATTTCGACCCATTCTTGGACGACCATTTGTCAAGTGGGGATTGCTCCTGAGATTGCTCCTGGCTTGATAGGCACAACCAGAGTGGAAGGTTTCGCTGGGATGCTGAATCTGCGACACTAGAGATATGACAACAGCAACTGCAACGAAGATATTTGCGGACCGTATCGGCCGCATCGAAGTTTCGGCAACCATGGCGATTACGGCAGCGGCGCTGAAGTTGAAGTCCGAGGGCGTGGATCTGGCGGACTTCGGCGCGGGCGAGCCTCACTTTTCGACTCCGCGACACATCAAAGACGCCGCCATCGAGGCGATCGAGAAGAACTTCACTCGCTATACCAACGTGGCCGGCATCCCTGAGGTGCGCAAGGCAGTTGTGGATCGCCATGCCAGCGACTTCGGCTCCAACTACACCCCTGACGAGTGCGTGTTCACCACTGGCGGCAAACTCGCGCTGTTCAACGCCATCCAGGTGTTGGTGGATCATGGTGACGAGGTCATTTTGCCGGTTCCCTACTGGGTGTCGTTCAAGGACATCATCCAGTATGCGGGCGGCAAGGTTGTGCTGGTCGAGGGCAAAGAGGAAGAGAACTTCCGTATTACCGCGAAGATGATTGAGGCGGCGATCACGCCGAAGACGAAGGCCATCATCCTGAATACGCCGTCGAATCCGTCGGGCGCCGTCGTTGCCCCGGAGGATTTGGATGCCATTGTTCGGCTTGCCCATAAGAATGGCATCTATGTGCTGCTCGATGAGTGCTACGTCTACCTCAACTTCACCGGTGAGATCGTTAGCGGCGGCTCTTTTACCGATTGCAAAGAGCACATTCTGGTGCTTGGATCACTCTCGAAGACCTATGCGATGACGGGTTGGAGAGCGGGTTTTGCGCTGGGCCCCAAACCGGTCATTGCTGCGATGAGCAAGCTGCAGTCGCAGAGCACTTCGAACACGGCGAGCATGGTGCAGCGCGCTTCGATCGCCGCGCTGACCGGGTCGCAGGAGTGCGTCACCGAGTTTCGCGCTGACTATGTGAAGCTGCGGGATCAGATATTGGCCGGCTTCAAGACGATTCCGGGGCTGACCTGCACTGTGCCGCAAGGGGCCTTTTATGTGTATCCGAATGTGAGTGAGTTCATTGGCAAGGGTGGTATCAAGTCGGCGTCCGATCTGGCTGCGAAGCTGCTGAGTGAGGCGCATGTTGTCGTTGTGCCGGGCGAGGCGTTTGGAACGATGGAACATATTCGGTTGTCCTACGCCGTTTCGCACGATGTTGTCGATGAAGGCGTGAAGCGGATGCGGGATTACTTCGCAACGTTGGGTTAGTTGGTTGATCTTATGGATGGGCCGCATTTCGGTGCGGTCCTTTCCATGAGATGGGCCTTGAGATGGAGACTTATGCCGATTGAAGGCAGTAAAACGGAGCAGAAGTTTGCTCCTGTGATTCTTGCGGGTGGAAGTGGAACACGGTTTTGGCCGCGAAGCCGGAAGGCGCGGGCGAAGCAGGTGCTGGCTTTGGACGGCAAACGCACCATGATTCAGCAGACGGTGGATCGGCTGGCTCCGCTGGGCGATCCTGCCGATGTTTGGGTTATTACCAACGACCTCCTCGACGATCTGATTGTTGAGCAGCTTCCTGAGGTTCCCCGCGAACACATTCTGAGCGAGCCTGCGGCGAGGAATACTGCTCCGGCTTGTGCGCTGGCTGCGTTTCTGCTGGAGAAGAGTGAGCCTGAGACGGTTATCGGCATCTTCCCGTCGGATCATGTGGTGAAGAATCGGGAGCGCTTCGTTGAGGTTGTTCGCGCGGGCATTGCGCTTGCAGCGAGTGGAGAGAAGATCGTTGTGCTTGGCGTTCCTCCTACGCGAGCGGAGACTGGTTACGGTTACATTGAGCTGGGCGCGGAGGTTGAGGCTTCGCAGGGTGTTGCGGTGCGGCGGGTGAAGCGGTTTACCGAGAAGCCTAACGCCCCGCTGGCAGAGCAGTTTGTCGCTTCCGGCAACTATGCCTGGAACGCAGGAATCTTCCTGTGGAGCGCGCGAACCTTGGCGAACGCTATTCGCGAGCATCGTCCGGCGATGGCGCCATTGCTGGAGAGGATCGCCGAAGCGCACAGAACCTCGAAGGCGGAGTTCGATCGCGTCTTCGCCGAGGTCTATCCGCTGTGCGAGAACATCAGCATCGACTATGCTGTGCTCGAACCGCGTTCGGCAAAGGGCGAGGCGGGCGCTGAGATCTGTTGTCTGCCTGGCGATTTCGAGTGGAACGATCTTGGCTGCTGGTCTGCGCTGCATGAGCATGCTGCTGGTTGTCCTCCGGAGAAGGTTTCGATTGCGAATGTGTTCGATGGCGATGATCCGCTTTGCATCTCCATCGACTCGACTGGGAACTATGTTCATGCGCCGGGCAAGGTGATCGCGCTGGTTGGCGTCAGCAACCTTGTTGTGGTGCAGACGAAGGATGCTCTGCTGATTACGACTCGCGAGCGATCGCAGGATGTGGGCAAGGTGGTCGCTGAGCTTAAGAATGCGGGACGGGACGACCTGATCTAAAAGCTGATTTGAAAAACGAGCAAACATGGCAGAGACCACAGTGGTAAAGTTCGGCACCGACGGCTGGCGCGGCATTATTGCAGACGACTTTACCTATGCGAATGTGCGGGTCGCAGCGGCTGCAATTGCGAATTATGTTTTGGCGTACGAGAATCCGGCTGCTGGTGTTTGTATTGCGTATGACACGCGGTTCGGTTCGCGCTCCTTCGCGAAGGTTGTTGCCGAGGTGCTTGCGGGAGCAGGCATTCCGGTGGCTATGGCTGCGGAGATTACACCTACGCCTGCGCTCTCCTATGCAGTTCGCGAGCGGAAGGCGGCTGGCGGGGTGATGATCACCTCGAGCCACAATCCGGCGGAGTGGAACGGCGTGAAGTACAAGGCGAGTTATGGTGGATCGGGCAGCCCTTCGATCATGACGGCGATCGAGGAGTATCTCGGCAAGGCTCTGCCGAAGAGTGCGACGCCTGCGGCGATTACCGAGGTGGACTTCAATACGGAGTACGTTGCGGCAATTGCGCGGTTTGTCGATCTTGATGCAATTCGTCGCTCGGGGTACAAGTTTCCTGGGGTGCCGTTTGTCGAGATCCGCAGCGAGCTTAATCCGGCGTTTCCGGGGATCAATCCTGAGCCGATTCTGCCGCATATCAAGGCGGCGCAGGAGGCGGTTGTCGCAGAGAAGTGCGATGCCGGGTTGATCACCGATGGCGATGCGGACCGCGTGGGTGCGGTGGATGAGCACGGCAACGTTGTCGACGCGCACAAGATTCTGAGCCTGCTGATGTACTGGCTGCTGGAGCGGAAGAAGTGGCCGGGTGAGCTGACACGGGCCTTCAATACGACGAAGATGGTCGACCGCATCGCAGCCAAGTACGGACGCAGGCTGAACGAGCATGGGATTGGCTTCAAGTATGTGGTGGACCTGATGCTGGAGAAGGAGATTCTGATCGGTGGGGAGGAGTCGGGCGGGGTCGGGATCAGCCGGCACCTGCCGGAGCGGGATGGGTTGCTGAACTGCCTGCTGCTGGCGAACGTGATGGCGGATGAGAAGAAGACGCTGGGCCAGCTGGTTGCGGCGCTGCAGGAGGAGTTTGGCGAACACCAGTATGGGCGCGTCGATATGCATATCAATGAGGCGGTGAAGCAGTCGGCGATTGCTCGGGCTGGCGCTATGAAAGACAGGGCTGGGGTGGCTGAGTTTGCCGGGATGAAGGTGCTGCGGGTGGAGACGCTGGATGGCATTAAATTCTTCCTCGACAATCCTGACTGCGTTGGCAAGAAGAATGCTGCGGAGACGTGGTTGCTGCTGCGTGCCTCGGGTACGGAACCGCTGCTGCGGGTGTACTGCGAGAGCTGTTCGGTGGAGTCGGTTGCGAAGGTGCTCGCAGCGGCGCAGGCGTTTGTGCTCGAGGAGAGTGCTGGTTGACCGGGCCGGTTTGTGTGAGAGCGAAGGGCATTCTGTTCGATATGGATGGGGTGCTGATCAACTCCATCGGGGCGGCTGTGCGCTGCTGGAAGCGCTGGGCGAAGATGTACGGAGTGCCGAACGCGGAGGAGTTTGAGATACCGCATGGGGTACGCTCTATCGACCTGGTGAAGATGCTGCGGCCTGATATCGATCCGCAGGAGGGTCTACGTGCGATTGAGGACATGGAGGTGGAGGATGTGGCGGATCTGCAGGTGCTGCCTGGGGTGAAGGCGCTGCTGGAGAGCCTGCCGCCGGAGCGTTGGGCGATTGTGACCTCGGCGACGCGCCGGCTGCTTTTGGCACGACTGAAGGCTGCGGGACTGCCGGCGCCCGAACGGATTATCAGTGCCGAAATGGTGGAGCGAGGCAAGCCGGATCCGGAGCCGTACCGGCGCGGGGCGGAACTGCTCGGGTTTCGGCCGGAGAAGGGGTGCCGTGTGCTGGGGGTGCTGGGGACGCATTCGGCGGCGGAGCTGCACGAGGCGGATTGGGTGGTGGGATTGCTGGAGGGGCTGGTGGTGAAGGTGAATGGGGCGGGGCTGGAGCTGAGGTTTTTGCCGGTGGGTTGAAGCATTCCGCTGCCGTGCTGTCGTTTCACCACTTGATCTCCCGTTGATTCCCTGGGGGGTCCCCCCCATTGCCCGGTGATAAAACCAATGGATGCAGAGATTTAGCGGCTATGATGGCCGCTAAATTTGAGCAAACAAAGGGGTTATCGCTAAATTTGGGCAAACAAAAGGTTTATGGGTTAAATGCGAAGCCCCAGCCAAGGCCGGGGCTCTTTTTTTGATCTCTATACTTAAGTATAGCGGATTGGAGATATCTAACGTGCCAACTGTAACTTTATTGTGATCAATGAGTTAGGTGGTTTTGGGGCTTGACATGCGATCTTTGGGCTGAAAATGCGAAAAATAAATAAAAGCCACAGCGAAAGCAATAGATTCAGTTACTTCGCCATTCGGGCTTAGCTCGGGCTCCGGCAGAACGGGGTGGCCGCTGCGCGGCTTGGCTTTGACGCAGGCTGAAGCTCCGCTCCAATCCCAAGGCAAGGTAAATACAACAGCGAGGGCAAAGACAAATGCGGGGGTTCTTCCCCATTCGACTTCGCTCAGGGTCAGAATGACAAACGTTTTTCATGGGTTCACAAAGAGAACGAGACGAGCAAAAGGCAACAGCAAGTGCAAGTGCGCAGCGATGATGGAAACGGTTGAGGTAGAGAAGCGGATTTCTCCACTGCGCTACTCACAAAGACGTGAGCAGCTTCGGTCGAAATGACGATTGGTGGGAGGGTTCATGGCTGGGTGGGGAGTGATTGGGGAGAGGCCTTGCGTGTGAGGGCTGAGAGTGCGAGGGCGAGGCATAGGGCCGTGGCGATGTGAACGACGATGGGGATGATGAAGAAGAACTTCAGCATGAGGATTGAGGTGGCGACTTCGCCGAGGAAGAAGATGGCGATCATCGGCCGAATGGCGCGGGGCGCGGAAGAAGAGAGACTGGCCAGTTGCCAGAGGAGGGCCCACTCGACCAGGCAGCTGATAGTGACGAAGAGCTCGTAGCCGAAGTAAAGCTGCCAGTAGCTGTGGGAGAAGCCGCCGAAGCTGAAGACGTGGGTCTGCATGGCGGTGACTACGATGATCTCGTCCGGGCCGTGCGTGGGTTTGTAGTTGAGGAAGAGGAGGGTGTGGCCGAGGGCGGCGATGAGGGCGAGGATGGAGGCGATTCGGAGGGGTAGGGCCGGTTTCATAAGCGCTCCGCTGGTGATGGATTCGGGGCCCGGTGCTGCTTTTTGTGGATTCGATGTGGATGAGTTTAGTGGGGACCGCGGAATGACAAACGAGGAACGGGCAACAGCAACAGCATAAGCAGATCCTCCGCCTGCGGCGAAGGATGACAACTAAAAAGCAACGGCAACGGCAACGGCAACAGCAACGGCAAAGGCAATAGAACAGCAACGGCAACAGCAAAGGCAATAGATATGGTCGCTTCGCCCTTCGGGCTTCGCTCCAGCCTTCGGCAGAGCGGTACCCGCGCGTTGGCGCGGCATGAGAGACCCAAGGCTAAAGCCTTGGGGTACCTAGATGCAAAAGCAACGGCAGCAGATCCCTTCGGGGATGACAACAAGAAAAGATGACAACAAGAAAAGCAGAGGCAAAGGCAAAAGCAAAGACAAAAGCAAAAGCAAAGACAAAAGCAAAGGCAAAAGCAAAGACAAAAGCAAAGACAAAAGCAAAGACAAAAGCAAAGACAAAGAGGCTGATTGAGAGCTTTCGATCCCACCCGTCGCAAAATGCGCGATGGATGGGGCACCCGAGCAGTTGTTCCCGAGCAGTTGTTATTGATTGGAGAAGAACGTACGAAGCTTGCGCTACGTTGGAGTTGGTGGATCAGCGGCGGAGGAGGGCTTCGACGCGGTGGAGGTCTTCTTCGGTGTCGACGCCTATGGTGTCGAAGTCGGTGGGTTCGACGTGGATGTCGATGCCGTTTTCGAGGAAGCGGAGCTGCTCGAGGCGCTCGGTTTGTTCGAGGGCGCTGGGGGGCAGGGTGGGGAAGCGCAGGAGCGCGGATTTGCGGTAGGCGTAGAGGCCGATGTGCTTCCAGTATTGCGGGGCGTTGCCAATGCGGGCATCGCGATCATAGGGGATGGTGGCGCGGGAGAAGTAGAGGGCGCGGCCGTCGGCGGCGGTGACTACTTTGACGGCGTTTGGGTTGGCAATGTTTTCGGGAGTGCAGAGGACTTTGAGGGTGGAGACTTCGACTTGCAGGTGGGTGAAGGGGCGGAGAAGGGCGGTGAGGTGTTCGGGTTTGAGGAGGGGTTCGTCGCCCTGGATGTTGACGTAGATGTCGGCCGGAATCTGCTGCGCGATGGCGTGGACGCGGTCGGTGCCGCTGGGCAGGTCGGCAGAAGTGAGTTGGACGGGCCAGTTGTTTTGCCGGCAGAGCTCGGCTACCTCGTCGGAGTCGGTGGCGATAACGACGCGGTCGAGTTGGGGGCAGGTGTTGGCGGCTTCGTAGACCCAGGCTAGCATGGGCCGGCCGGCGATGATGCGAAGGACTTTACGGGCGAGACGGGTGGATGCGAGGCGGGCCGGGATGACGCCGAGGACGTTGGCGGGCCGCTTTTCGCTGGGCTGGGAATGAAGCTGCGAATCAAGTATGATGGAAGCTGGCTGTGCCGTGGCGATGTCTCTCATTCGAAGAGAATTTTGTGCCGGCGTACCCTTACACACATCGGCGGTGTAGCTCAGATGGTTAGAGCGACGGACTCATAACCCGTAGGTCGACAGTTCGATTCTGTCCACCGCCACCAAAGTGTTATCGTGCCTGCCAGCGCACTGTTACGGTTCGAGAGTATCATTTAGCTATATCATTTTCAGGGCGGGATGCGTCTAATCCTTGTGCTGTGCGGGACACCCGCGATGGAGTCGCTCTAACTATGCCCAAAATTTCGAAGATTCTGCTGCTTGCCGTGTCGGTGGTTCTGGTTGTTACGGTTTTTCTCGGCGTGAACTCGACTGGCGTCAGCGCCGCGTCTGAGCCGCAGGATGGCGCTTATCGCCAGATCAATGTCTACAGCGAGGTGCTTCGGCACATCCAGACCGACTACGTGGAACAGCCGAATATTGCGGCGGTGACGAACGGCGCGCTGCGTGGATTGCTGGAGTCGCTCGATGCGGACTCGAGTTATCTGACGCCTGAGGACTACAAGGCGTACAAGGCGGAGAAGGCCGGCAAGGCGCAGGTGGGGATCAATGTTTCGAAGCGGTACGGATATGCTTCGGTGGTTTCGGTAGTTCCGGGCAGCCCGGCGGATAAGGCCGGCATCAGCGATGGCGATATTATCGAGGCGATTGGGCCGGCGGATACACGCGATATTTCGCTGGCGATGATTCAGTTGCTGCTGGAAGGCCAGCCGGGGAGCGAGTTGACGCTGTCGGTGGTTCGGGCTCGAAGGGGAGCAGCCCCGGACAAGATTATGTTGACCCGCGTTGCGGCTTCGCTGCCGCCGGTCGCGGAGACGATGTATGAGAACTCGTCGATCCTTTATCTGAAGCCGGGGGTGCTGGACCACGACCACGTGCAACAGATCGAGGTGAAGCTTAAGAGCATGCCGAAGGCAGGGAACAAGAAGGTTCTGCTTGACCTGCGCGATGTTGCTGCGGGGGATATGGCGGAGGCGACGCGGCTGGCGAACTTCTTCCTGAAGGATGGCACGATCGCGATCCTGGAAGGACAGAAGGTGCAGAAGCAGACCTTTACTGCGGATGCGTCGAAGTCGGTCAACGTTACCGCTCCGGTGGTGGTTCTGGTGAATCGCGGGACGGCTGGTCCGGCTGAGCTGGTGGCGGCGGCGCTGCTCGATAACAAGCGAGCGGATCTGGTGGGGGAGAAGACGTTTGGTGAGGGGGCTCAGCAGAAGACGTTTGAGCTGCCGGATGGCGCGGCGCTGATTCTGTCGGTTGCGAAGTATGAGTCGCCGTCGGGCAAGAAGCTGCAGGATGAGGGCGTTACGCCTGGCGTGGTGGTGGCTTCGAATGTTGACCAGGCGGCTGCGGTAGACGATGAGGGTGCCCCGACAGAGAACCAGGCGGCACCGGCGAAGCCCAGTGTCACGGTGGATGAACAGCTTTCGAAGGCACTGGCTATGCTGAAGAATAAGGCCGCTTAACGTAACTCTTTGTGCTGCGCTGTGGAACTGAAACGGTGGCTATCCATGCTATCGTGAAAGGGCCGTGCCGAGCCTATACAGCCGCGAAAAAAAGTCCCCCGAGCTTGACGAGACGCCGCGGTGGAGGCGCATTCTTCGTCGCGCGACGCTGACCGGTCCTGACTATCCCAGCCGCCGCATTGCAAAGCAGGTTACGTTCTTCGCGCTGCTCGAGTTGTCGGCTGTCTTCGGCGCTCTTTGCGGCTTGATGTTTGTTTATTCGATCGATCTGCCGCAGATGGATGACCTGGCGCGGTATCACCCAAACACCACAACGGAACTGTTGGATGTTCATGGGAAGGCGTTTGGATCGTTTGCGCTGGAGCGGCGCGTGGTGGTGCCGTATGCGGATTTTCCTCCAGTGCTGCGAGAGGCGATTATTTCGATTGAAGATAAAAGCTTCCAGCGGAACTGGGGGGTGAATCTGTTTCGCGCGGTGGGGGCTGCTTACCGGGACCTGCACTCCAGTGGCCGAACGCAGGGCGCGTCGACGTTGACGATGCAGTTGGCGCGGAATCTTTTTCTGTCGTCTGAGAAGACTTATGGGCGCAAGATCCAGGAGATTTTTCTCTCGGTGCAGATCGAGCGGCGATTTACCAAGGAACAGATCTTCGAGCTTTACGCGAACCAGATTTATCTGGGCCATGGGACGTATGGGTTCGAGGCAGGGTCGGAGTTTTACTTTAGCAAGAAGGCTCGGGATTTGACGTTGACGGAGGCGGCGCTGCTGGCGGCGTTGCCGAAGGGGCCCGAGGCGTATTCGCCGCTGAAGTATCCCGATCGTGCACTGAGGCGGCGCAACTTAGTGCTCAGCGAGATGCTTGACGATGGCAAGATTACGCTGCAGCAGGCGAATGCGGCGAAGGCTGCGCCGCTGGGATTGCATCTTGAACCGCCGGCTAACAGCGTCGCTCCGTACTTTGTGGAAGAGGTGCGGCGGCAGCTGGAGAAAGAGTATGGCGTCGAGCAGGTGCATGGGGCGGGGTTGCGGGTGTATACGACCCTCGATCTGGATCTGCAGCTGGTGGCGAACAAGGCGATTCTCGAGGGCACCGCAACATACGAACGGCGGCACGGATGGAAGGGAAGACTGCCGAATATTGTGCTCGAGGGGGTGGATGTTGGGAGTTATCGGCATCCGGATTGGGTGCAGCCGCTAGAGAAGGGACGCTATGTTCACGGTGTGGTCACGGCGGTGGCGGCGAAGAAGGTTGTCGTCAAGGTTGGTGTCGACCGGCAGGTGGTATTGACGCCTGAGGACTGGAAGTGGACGCAGAACCAGGATGGCGACAGCTTTCTGCGCACGGGCGATGTGGTTTACGTGAGGGTGGAAAGCAATGCGCCGGATGGAGCGTTGCGCGCCTCGCTGCAGCAGGACTCGGGTGCACAGGCTTCGATGATGGCGGTAGACAACGCGAGCGGCGAGGTGCTGGCCATGGTAGGTGGCAGAGACTTTGCGCTGTCGCAGTTCAATCGCGCTACGCAGGCACAGCGTCAGGTTGGGTCGTCGTTCAAGCCTTATGTGTATACCACCGCGATCGAGGCGGGGGCGAAGCCTACGGATATCATCGTCGACGGGCCGGTTACGTTTCCGTCGGCTAGCGGTCCCTATACGCCGCATAACTACGAGCCGAACTACAAAGGGGCGATGACGCTGCTGGAAGCGTTTGCGGAATCGAGAAATATTCCGGCGCTGAAGCTGGCGAGCCGCTATGGCATTGGCAAGGTGATTGAGACGGCGCGGCGGTTTGGGATCACGACCAATCTTCCGATGGTTCTGCCGGTGGCGATTGGCGCGGCGGACATTACGCTGGCCGAGCAGGTGGGCGGCTACAGTGTGTTTCCCAACGACGGGATACGCATTGAGCCTCGGTATATTCGCAAGGTGACGCAGGCGGATGGGTTGCCGCTGGATGAGGCGCCGAGCCAGGTGTCGGAGGTGATCCCGGTGGAGACTGCGCGAACGATGATGCAGTTTCTGCAGGCCGTGGTCCAGCATGGAACTGGCGCGGCGGCATCGCAGTTGAAGCATCCTTTGGGCGGCAAGACCGGGACTACGAACGACTTTACGGATGCGTGGTTCATTGGGTTTTCGCCTTCAGTGACGCGGCGCTTCCGATGTGGATGGACTTTATGCGGGCGGCTATTGCGAATAAGCCGAATGAGGCGTTCGTCACAGCGGGCGCTCCGCAAAAGAAGTTGGATGTGCCGTTGACCAGTGCGGCTGATAGAGCTAAGCCGTTGGTACAGCCGGCGGAGAAGCCGGACGAGGCCGATCCAGATGCGCCTGAGGGCAGTGGGGGGGAACCCAAGAAGCCTGCGCCTGCGGTTCCATCGACTGCGCCTTCTCCGGCTCCCGTTTCAGGCGACCCCGCGGCTCCCGCGAGATCGGGGCCTGGCGGCCCGGCGAAGGAAACTACTGCACCAGCGACGCCCGCTGAGGAGCAGAGGAACGGCGTTGCGAAGCCACCGCCCGACACAAACTGAAGTAGCGTCGAGCTGCGGCGACGTCGCGGCCGATCTGCTCTCGCAGCGCTTCGGGATTTGGCCAGCGCATCTCCGGGCGTAGACGCCGCAAGAATCTCAGGGTCAGCGGTGTGTGTTCGTCCAATGCGACGGGATGGAAGTTCAAGAGGTGTGATTCGACCGTAAAGGAGTCAGCGCCGAAGGTTGGGCGATTGCCGACGTTCGTGACGGCGTCGAAGGTTTCGCTGGATTGGCCTGAGCCAATGGTCAGGGTTGTGATGTAGACGCCGTTTGCGGGAAGCAGTTCAGCGTAGGGGGCGAGATTGATGGTTGGCACGGTGTAGCGTGTGCCGTAGCCACGCCCCGAGGCTGGGGTGCTCAAAATTGCGAAGCTTCGGCCCAGCAGAGCGCGCACATGGCTGACGTCGCCTTTCGTTATTAGCTTGCGTATGGTGCTGGAAGAGATGGCGCTGCCCCGGATGGTTTGCGGCGTGTAGATGCGGACACCGAAGCCGAGTTCGCGGCCGAGCATCTCGAGGCTGTCGATGCCGGCTTTGGCCTGATAGCCGAAGTGAAAGTTTTCGCCTTCGTGCAGCTCGGTTACATGCAGAACCCGCTGCAACACGTCTGTGGCGAAGCTGCGAGCTGACATTCGCGAGAACTCTTCGGTAAATGGCAGGATGAGAACGGCGTCGATGCCGGTTGAGGCGAGCAGTTCCAGTTTTTCGTCGAGGGGCGTGATGAGTGGCTGGCTCGACTCGGGGCGGAGGACACGCGCAGGATGCGGGTCGAAGGTGATGGCCACGGACCGGGCGCCGAGCGAGCGGGCGCGGGCGACGACCTCGGCGATGACCCACTGATGGCCGCGATGGACACCATCGAAGTTGCCGATGGTGGCGACGGATGGACCGAAGTTGGGGGGAACCTCTGCGAGTTGGCGGAAAATCTTCATCAGGCGATCTCGAACTTTATCTGCTGCCCGTCGTAGGCGAGGCGCATGTGTGTGGGGAGGTTGGCGTTGGTTGCGTCATGATCCAGATCGTGGCTCATGTGGGTGAAGAAGGCGCGTTTCGGCTTTAGCTGTTCGACGATGGCGACTGACTTGTCGAGGTGCGAATGACTGGGGTGGGGATCGCGCCGCAGGGCATCCACGATTAGTACATCGAGGTTCTGCAGTAGCGGAATGCTGGCCTCCGGGATGTCGCTCATGTCGGTGAGGTAGGCGGCGCTGCCGAAGCGATAGCCGGTGATCTCCTGCCGCCCGTGGGTCACGGGGATTCGCTGGAAGCAGGCGCCAAACAACTCGATTCCAGCGCCGGGGGTGGGATCGATGCGATGAATCTGGACGCGCGCGCTGGTAGGGTAGCGGTCTTCCTTGCGAAAGGTGTATTCGAAGATACGTTCGATACTGTCTGCGGTTTCCTCATCGGCGTAGACCGGCAGGTTGTCATGCCCACGAAAGCTGAGTGGACGCAGATCGTCGAAGCCCATCACATGATCGGCGTGGCCATGGGTGTAGAGCACGGCATCGACGCGGCGAATCCCTTCGCGCAGGGCCTGGGCGTGGAAGTCGGGGCCTGTATCGATGAGCACGGTGTGGCTGTTGTAGGCGAGCCGGATTGACGGACGCGTGCGCCGGTTGTGCGGGTCGGTGGAGGTGCATACGGCACAGTCGCAGCCGAGCGTCGGCACACCCATTGAGGTGCCTGTGCCAAGGAAGGTGAGGGTGGCTTCCATCCGTCTAACGAACGATGCTTGGACCGGCGGGGCCTGGACGCGCGCCGGCGGGTGCTTTGGCTGCGGCAGAGCGCGCAAGAGCCTGAGTGATTTCGAGGAACGCCATGCGCAGTTCGAAGAGCGCGCTGTCGAGCAGACGAGTCTCTTCCAGGGTCAGATTGCCCTTGGTTTTTTCCGCGAGCACACCCAGCATGTCGATGCTTTGACGTGCGCCGAGGATGTCGACTTGAGGCTGCTGGCCTTCGTGGGTTGCGGCGCCGAGCTGCATCATCGCTGTCATGTAGACGGACTGCACGAGCTGCTCGAAGCTCATTGCGGGTGGATGATCCATGCCGGGGTTGGCGGAGCGAATCGCGGTGTCGAGCCGGTCTGCCGTCATTTCGTAGGCGCGGCGTGCCTGATCGTTCTCTTCCGCGGTAGGCGGAGGCGGCGGCTCGGGCTCGGATGCCGTTTCGGGCGAGGCGGCGGGTTGGGGTTGTTCGGCGGCGGCAGTTGCGGGTTGGGCAGGAGCCGATTCGCGCTCTTCTCTCTCCGGGGAGGGATCTGCGTCAGGGCGCAGCTCGCCTTCCATGGTGAACTTGCGGCGATCGGTGATAACGAAGGGCTTGGTTTGCTCAGGCATGGTTACACTCTTTCAGAAGATTCAGATGCAGACTGCAAAGCCGATGGTGCAGCGGCCGAAAAGGGAAGCGATACCGGGACGGCAACTCCTCCGGCGTAATGAAGGGTAGAGCCTCGGTCGAGAGCCTCGCGGCGTACATAGCCAAGGGCCAGCTGTACGATCTTGCCGTCTGTGGGCAAGGGGATCGCGGCGACACTGGTCAACTCGCCGACCTGCTTGCCGTCCGCCTCCAGGGATGCTCCCGCGGCGGGTAGTTCGCCGTCGAGCCGTAACGCGCTAAACGTGCGATGCACGTTGCCACGAGAGCGGATACGCTCCACAATCTCCTGGCCCAGGTAGCATCCTTTGGAGAAGTGCAGGGCGCGAGTCTGTCCGGTCTCCTGCGGCAGCTCGCGGTCGCGGATATCGGTGCCATAGAGCGGTGTTCCCTCGAGGATCCGCAGCCATTCGAGGCTTTGCGCCTCGCAGAACGCAGCACCGGCGTTTTGGAGAGCCTCGAAAAGTTTCGATGTGGTGTTGGCGTCGGCCCACAGTTCGAAGCGCGGGATCAGCGGGCTATCGGTGTGAAGTACGCTGATTTGTGCGCCATTCCAGGGCATCGTCCGCTTTTGAAGGGTCCCGAGGTCTTCGACGTTGAGACTGAGCATTGCGAGCAGGGAAGTTGCTTTGGGGCCGGCGACCAGTAAGCCTGACTGGGAGCCGGTTGCATCGGCTAACTCTACGTCGTCCATGATGATGTAGTGGTCGAGGAGCGTCATGAGAGTTGGCACCTGGGATGCGGCCGTTTCGATCAAGAGGGCGTCGGGCTCGGCAAAGATTGTGGCGTCGCCCTGGATGCGGCCTTGTACGCTCAACAGGAAGTTATAGTTGCCCTCTCCGTCCTTCAATTGCTGGATTGAGTTGGTGACCATGCCGTTGAGCCAGCGGACACGATCTTTTCCGGTTACGCGAATCCAGCCCATCTGATCGAGCCGCGATACGCCGGTGCCCTGGAGCAGAGCGGCAAGCTGCGCGGCGGAGCTGGATGTCGATGCGGTAGCGATTTCGGATTGTGCGGGTGGGGTCATAGCGGGTGATGGAGAAAAACTCTCGTACACTTGATTATAGCGGTGGATTGAGAGGGTTATGTTGCAGCGAGCGCTTTGCGGTGGAGATAGAAGTCCAATGAGGTGGGTTGCGGGTTTTGCCCTATTTGCAGCGAGTTATGTGGCGTTTGCAGGCCAGGTCACGGCTCCGAATACCGGTCAAACGCCACCTGAGTCCGCGGCGCAGGCACCCATGACGAAGGAGCAGGCGAAGGAGCTGTTTCGCTCGGTGGATGAGATTCTGAGTTTTGCCAGTAGCGATACCAAACTGCCGATCGAGCATACGGTGAAACGCAAACTGATTTCGCGCGATGAGGTCAATCATTACCTTCGGGAAAAGTTTGACGAGGACGAAGGCGCGAAGCGTATGGAGCGCTCAGAGATTGTGCTGAAGAAGTTCGGTCTGCTCGATCGCGACTTCCATCTGCGTCCTTTTCTTCTCTCCCTGTTGACGGAGCAGATTGCCGGGTTCTACGACAACAAGACGAAGACTGTGAACCTGCTGGACTGGATTAAGCCGGACGAGCAGAAGCCGGTGCTGGCACACGAGTTGACCCACGCTCTGCAGGACCAGAAGGTTGGCCTGACCAAGTGGTCTTCGATCAGTCTCAACGGGCCGTCGCACAATGTGCAGGAGGACAACCATCATTTGCAAGTGGATGAGGCCGACACTGCGCGCAGTGCGGTTGCCGAGGGTCAGGCGATGGCTGTCTTCGTCGACTACACGCTGCGGCCTACCGGAAGAACGCTTGCCGATGCGCCGGATATTGCGGGTAAGTTGAAGGATCAGGTGACTGATACTTCTGGCTCGCCAGTAATGGCGCGGGCTCCGTTACTGCTGCAGGAGTCGCTACTGTTTCCCTACGGCGAAGGACTGAGCTTCGAGCAGGCGATCCTGGTCAAGGCAGGGAAGGAAGCCGCTTTCGCCGGCGTGCTGGCCAACCCGCCGTCTTCGAGCTTCGAAATCATGCACCCCGCGGCCTACATGAGGCACGCTCCGGTGCCGGTTGTCCACTTGCCGGATATCCATCCCTTGCTGGATGCCGAGTACACACCGTACGACATCGGCGTCATGGGCGAGCTCGATGTTCGCATCCTTATCGAACTCTTTGGGGGGCGTGAGATGGCAGACGCGCTTTCGCCCGAATGGAATGGTGGGATGTACTACGCGGCGCAGCGCAAGTCGGCGGTCACGCCTGCGGAGAAAGAGTCGACGGCGTCGCTTGGGCTGATCTACTACTCGCGCTGGAAGAATCGCGATTCGGCTCGTTCCTTCATGCATACTTATGCCGCACAGATTCCCAGGAAATATTCCGGTGTTGTGGAGCGGACAAAGGACGAAGCAGATGAAAAGGAGCAGGTTTACTCAACCAACGAGGGTGATGTTCTGATTTCGCTCTCTGGTACGGGTGTCTTTGTCGCGGAAGGCTTTGACCTTGCGCTCGCTCGCAAGCTGCGAAACACCATCGTCAGCGTGCAGGCCGAGGGACCGATGAAGCAGGCAGCACTGCAAGAGCGGGAACCAGCTCTCTCCATGGCGCGGGTTCTCGCTTCCCTGGGCGCTGTCAACGCAGACGCGTCGCAACGATATACTTCTAGAGGGTCAACGTTAAGTCCGAACGGCGTTCGCTAAAGAGGAGCACAGGGTTTGAAGAAGGCAGAGATTGGCATCATCGGAGGCAGTGGCCTGTACGCCATGCCCGGACTTACCAATGTGCGTGAAGAGAGCGTAACAACACCGTTCGGCGACCCTTCCGAAGCATTCATTCTCGGGGAACTTGAGGGTCGCAGCGTTGCTTTTCTTGCGAGACATGGAAGAGGTCATCGGATACTGCCCAGCGAAATGAACTTCCGCGCCAACCTCTTCGCTATGAAGATGCTGGGTGTTGAACGTATTCTCTCTGTCTCTGCGGTGGGGTCGCTCAAAGAGGAACACAAGCCAACCGACTTTGTGATTCCGGACCAGTTCATCGATCGCACGTATGCGAGGGTGTCTACTTTTTTTGGAGAAGGCATTGTGGCGCACGTAGGCTTCGGTGATCCGGTTTGCGCGACGGTGGCGTCGGTCTTCAAGAAGGCTTGTGATGCTGTGGGGGTGATGGGCAAGAGCGGCGGCACGTACGTTTGCATGGAAGGGCCACAATTTTCAACGCGTGCGGAGTCAAATCTGTACCGCAGCTGGGGGGCGGACGTCATCGGCATGACGAATCTGCAGGAGGCGAAGCTGGCTCGCGAGGCGGAGATCTGCTATGCCACGATGGCTATGGTCACCGACTATGACTGCTGGAGGGAAGGCCATGACGATGTTACCGTCGATCAGATTGTTGCGGTACTGCATCAGAACGCCGAGAATGCGGCTAAGGTCGTACGCTCTGCTATCGCGGCGATGCCGACCAAGAAGAGCTGTGGCTGCGGCGAGGCGCTAAAGTATGCCGTTCTGACCGATCGTAAGGCGATTCCTGTTGAGACACGTCGAAAGCTCGCGATCTTGCTGGACAAATATTTGCAGTGAAGGCCCTCGTTCTAGTTTGCAATTTATATGTATCTAAAATTGTTACACATTTGATTTTTTTTAGTTGTGTCAAAAGGAGATTATGGCAATTCTCGTCGTAGGATCGGTCGCGTTCGATAGCATTGAAACACCACACGGCAAGGTGGACCACTGCCTGGGCGGTGCGGCGACGCACTTCGCGCTGGCAGCAAGTTACTTCACCCCGGTGCGCGTCATCGCGGTCGTCGGAAAAGACTTTACCGCCGAGCATGAGGCGGTCATGACGCGGCGCGGCATCGATACCAAGGGCATCGAGCGCTCGAACGGACTCAGCTTTCACTGGACCGGTTCCTACTCGGGCAACATGGATGTGGCTAAGACGCTGGGAACGGATCTGAATGTGTTCGAGACGTTTGAACCGAAGATTCCCGACGGGTACAAGGACAGCGAATATCTTTTTCTCGCGAACATCGATCCGGTGCTTCAGGCGCGCGTTCGCAGCCAGATGCCCAAGGTGCGAATGGTTTGCGGTGACACCATGAACTACTGGATCGCCGACCACGCTGCTAACCTCGCCAAGGTCCTGCGCGAACTGGACGTATTGCTGATCAACGACGGGGAAGCGCGCATGCTGGCAGGCGAGAGCAACATTGTGATGGCTGCGGAAAAAGTGCTCGCCATGGGACCGAAGACGCTGGTGGTGAAGCACGGGGAGTATGGCGCTACGGCGTTCTTCAGCGACCGCTCTTTCGGCAATGCGAAACTTTCGCGGCCATTTCGTGCACCTGCGCTCCCGCTGGCAGAGGTCGTTGATCCTACTGGCGCGGGCGACTCCTTTGCCGGCGGCTTCTACGGCTACCTTGCGTCGCAGCCCGAGTTGACCCCTGCGGTATTTCGTACGGCCATGTTCTATGGCGGCGTGATGGGTTCGTTCGCGGTCGAACGCTTCGGAACCGAACGTCTGCAGAACGTGACACGGCAGGAGATTGACGAACGCTTCAACCTTTTCCGGGAGATCTCGCACCTTGAGCATGCGGGCGTCTAAGTCGTCCAAAGCCTCCAGACCGGCGGCATCGGCCATTGCGGCTCGTGCTGCCACTGCAGGTGCTGTTGCTACAAACCCAGACGAGGTACGGCCGGCGACCCGCGAAGAGACGTTTCCCATCGCGCTGGCCGCTGTACTGCTCTCGTTTGTCGCTCTGCTTCTTTCTTTTTCGCGTGGCTATCTGTTGTTGTATGGAGACGCGGTCGCTCACCTCGGCATCGCACGGCGCATTCTGGACTCGCGTAACCCCGGATTGATTCAACTGGGTGGGGTCTGGCTGCCGCTGCCCCATCTGTTGATGCTGCCCTTCGTGCAGAAACTGGAGTGGTGGCAGAACGGTCTCGCTGGCGCATGGCCATCGCTGATCTGCTACATCGCCAGCGTTGCCGGGCTCTATCGGCTCGCGCGCCATCTGCTGGTGCCACGTTGGGCCATCGTCGCGACCGCCTTCTATGCACTGAACCCCAATCTGCTCTACCTTGCAACTACAGCCATGACGGAGCCGCTCTTTCTTGCGTTGCTGATCTGGATTGCGCTGCTTACGGTGGAGAGCGTTGCGGCGATCCGCGTCGCTCGTCATGCGGTGGTCGCCCGGCGCCTGGTTCTTGTCTCGGTCTTCATCCTGGCGGCTGTCTTTACTCGCTACGATGGTTGGCTCCTCGGCGCAACCGTCTGGTGTGTCCTCACGTTCGTACTCGCGCACCACCGCGATGTCTGGCGTAGAGTCGCTCCGTCGTTCGTTTTCTTCACGCTGCTGGTGGTTGCAGGGCCGATCAGCTGGCTGGCCTACAACCAGCACTTCTTCCATGATCCGCTGGACTTTATCCGCGGCCCCTACTCGGCGTCTGCGATTGAAAAGAAGACTGCTGCGCCCGGCCTGGAGCACTATCACGGGTGGCATAATCCTTTCTGGGCCTTCGTGTACTACACCCGCACGGCGCAGGTGGACGCGGCTTTCTGGGAGACCGGCTTCCTGGTTATGGCTGCTGCTATTGGCGGTCTAGTCCTTGCTATTCGTCGCCGGCTGGCGCTGCCGGCGCTTCTCCTCTGGCTGCCGCTGCCGTTTTATATTTACTCCATCGCGTATGGCTCGGTGCCGATCTTTATCCCGCAGCTCTGGCCGCACTCTTATTACAACTCTCGATACGGAATGGAGATGCTGCCTGCGCTCGCTCTATTCGCCTTCCTTGCGGTGCGGTGGATTGAGGGGAGATGGAGCGGTTCGCAGCCGCTCGCGAAGAGGCTGATGCAGCCGATTGTTCTTCTTCTCGTCGCGCTCAACATGGTCGGTATGATGTACCGTACGCCGCTTGTGCTCAAAGAGGCGATTAACAACTCTACGACCCGTGTTGGCTTCGAGACTGCACTCGCTCGCCAGTTGCTGGCTTTCCCTAAGGGGTCTGTCATTCTGATGTACAACTCCGATCATGTTGGGGCGCTTCAGTACGCGGGAATTCCATTGCGCCAAACCATCAACGAAGGAGACTACGACAGCTTTCAAGCCGCGTTGGCTGCGCCGGCCGAGCATGCGGCGTACGTCGTCGCCATCGCTGGTGATCCCGTATCAACTGCCGTAGCCGCGCATCCAGCGGGCCTTACGGAACTGACTATTTTGTGCACCACCGGCCAGCCGTGCGCTCGCATCTATCAATCCGATCGCGTGGCTCCTGCTCAACCGAAGCCGTAAACCTGCGTCACTGTATAGAACGCTGAGGCACAATAGAAGTATCATGATTTCTTTCGTCAAGGCACACGCCTGCGGCAACGACTTTCTCATCATCGAAGAGCCGCTGGCGCAGCGCCGCCACGCTGAACTTGCACGCAAGCTCTGTGCGCGAAACACCAGTGTCGGCGCCGACGGCATCGAGTTCCTGGAGCGTAAGGCCAATGGTGATTTGTTCCTGCGCCTCTTCAATGCCGACGGTAGCGAGGCGGAGCTCTCCGGCAACGGTACTCGTTGCGTCGCCGCGTGGCTGGCGAGGAGTGAGGGAAGGCAGAATGTTGCGCTGGGTACTCATGGCGGCCTGCGCACCTGCCACATCGTTGAGGCTGCTGACCCGCTGTATCTGATCGAAAGCGAGATGGGCGTTCCCCGCGTGATGCCGCGGACGATCGAGCTGCCCGGTGTGGGCAATGTTCCGGGAGCTATGGTGAACGTGGGGAATCCGCACTTTGTTCTGTTCGTCGAGACGGAGGATTTCAGCGCACACGGGCAGACCTGGCAGGAGCTTGGCGCGCAGATCAGCGCCAGCCCGCTCTTTCCCCATGGCACGAACGTCGAGTTTGTGCGTGTTCTCTCCCCGTCTGAGATTGCGTTCCGAATCTACGAGCGGGGCTGCGGCCCTACTACTTCGTCCGGCACTGGCACCTGTGCCTCCTCTGCTGCGGCGATGGCGCTGCGTAACACTGAGCGCGAGCTTACGGCCGTTGCTGAAGGCGGGACGCAACGCACCGTGTGGCCCGGCAGGGACGCTGTGATGCGCCTTACCGGGCCAGCCGAGATTATTTGCGTTGGGGAGGTTTCCGCGTTGTGACGAACTCGTCGAACTTGGTGGTAAAGCCACCTGCGCTACGTCGCGGGTCGACTCTTGCGGTACTTTCGCCGGCGAGCACACCGAAGCCTGACCTGGTGCAGGGCGGTATCGCTCATCTGCACTCGCTCGGTTACAAAATTGTTCTTGGTCCGCATGCGCTCGATAGCGGGCCACTCTATTACGCGGGCACGATCGAAGATCGCCTGGACGATCTGCATGCGGCATTCGCAGATCCGGCGATTGACGGAATACTCTGCGTCCGCGGCGGTTGGGGATCGGCTGAGCTGCTTCCGCATCTTGACGCTGCGTTAATTCGCTCCAACCCGAAGGCCTTTATTGGTTATAGCGACCACACCTCACTTCATTGCTGGCTGCACAACGAGGCCAACCTTGTCACCTTTTATGGTCCGATGGCGGCTGCCGACTTTTCGCGCGACGACGGCGTGGACATTGCAAGCTGGCGACACAGCCTGGAGGGTGACAGCTCCTGGTCTCTTGGTGTTGATGACGGCCTTCGCATCCTCCGACCCGGCCGCGCGGAAGGCGAGCTGAATGGAGGTTGTATCTCTATCTTCGCGGAGGCACTCGGCACACCGTATGCTCCGCACATTGATAGCGCGAGTATTCTTTTTCTTGAAGACATCGGCACGAAACCCTACCAGTGGGACCGTATGCTTCTTCATCTTCGCTACGCCGGATTGCTGGAAAAGGCGACCGGTATCGTCTTCGGCGACATGCGCCAGTGTATACCGGACGACGAGGCGGACTATCTCGACCGCGCGATCCTTCATGCGCTTCGCGACTTTGACGGACCTATCGCCATCGGTTTGCGCAGTGGTCATGTGGGTGGCTCCAATGTTACTTTGCCGTTGGGTATTTCAGCTGCGCTGGATCTTACCGAAGCAGGGAATCCACGGATGCACCTTCTCGAAGCAGCTGTCACGGTTTAGGCTTGAACTTTTCGATCATGCAAACTGGCAAACACATTCACCTCATAGGCATCTGCGGTACGGCGATGGCTTCGCTCGCCGGCATGCTGCAGCTTCAGGGACATCGCGTTACTGGCTCCGACACAGCCGCCTACCCGCCGATGAGCGATCTTCTCGCCAGCCTCAACATTCCTATTCGCGAACCTTACGCGGAGGGAAATCTTGATCCGCGACCTGATCTGGTTGTGGTGGGGAATGCGATCTCGCGTGGGAACGTTGAGCTTGAGTATGTGCTCGACACTCGCATCCCTTTTTGCTCCATGGCATCGGTTTTGCATGACGGGTTTTTGCCCGGCCGCGAATCGCTCGTCGTCGCGGGCACCCATGGGAAGACCACGACGACTAGCATGCTTGCGTGGATTTATGAGGTCGCTTCGCGGCGGGATCCTGCTCTCGCGCCATCATTTCTGATCGGAGGCGTGGCGGAGAACTTCGGCACGAGCTTCATGGTGCGGCCCACGAGGCCGTTGTTGCTCGAAGGAGATGAGTACGATACTGCGTTCTTCGACAAGGGGCCCAAGTTCCTGCACTACTTTCCCGACGCCTTGATCCTCACGCATGTTGAGTTCGATCACGCGGATATCTACGCCGATCTGCCTGCCGTGAAGACCGCCTTTAAACGGCTGGTCAATCTTGTTCCGCGGCGGGGACGCCTTGTTGCTTTTGACGGGAGTGAAAATGTCGGCGAGTGTGTCGCGAAGGCGTTCTGTCCGGTTGAGCGGTATGGTTTTGTTGTGGATTCGCATTGGCGGGTCTCCAATCTGCGTCACGAAGGCTCGCTTACGCGCTGGACTCTCAGCCGCGGGGGTGCTGCTTTTGCAGAACTCAGCCTGCCCATGGCGGGGGAGCACAACGCATTGAACGCTACGGCCGCTGCTGCTCTTGCCGCTGGGCAGGGGGTGCCAACGGACGCCATCATCGAAGCACTCGCGACTTTTAAGAGCGTCAAACGCAGACTTGAAGTTCGTGCCGTCGTCGATGGCATCACGATCATCGACGACTTTGCGCACCATCCGACGGCTATTCGCGAGACTCTGCGCGCATTGCGCGAGTCTTACCCGGAGCGGCGACTCTGGGCTGTGCTCGAGCCGCGGTCGAACACGCTGCGCCGGAATGTTTTCGAGCTTGACCTTGTGGAGAGCCTCGCGCTTGCTGACCGGGTTGTACTGGCTGCCGTGTTCAAGTCGGAGAGCATACCGGCGCCGGAGCGTCTACACCCGGAACACGTTGTTGCTGCGCTGACTCTGCGCGGCATACCGGCGGCCCTCTTCGCTGACGCTGATGCAATTGTGGAGGCGATCGGGCCTCAGCTTAGAGCGGGAGACATAGTCGCGATCCTGTCCAATGGTGGCTTCGGCAATATCTACCAGAAGCTTCCCGTTGCTATTGCGGCGCGAAGGCCGGCTACGCAAAGCGTCTGATCTGCCGGCAGTCTTGCGACTGGGGTATGCTGAAAAGTGGTATGTACGCCACCTTCAAGCTGGTTTTTGTTTATCTCACACTCGGCCCAATTGCTGGAATTATCGGAATTCCTTATACCTTGCTGGTTGGAGACATCAGCCTTCTCTACCGGGTCGCGATGTGGATCACGAATGCGGGTGTGCGCGCCGCCGGTATCAGGATTGAGATCAGCGGACTTGAGAATATTCCTGCTGGCCGCAGCTGCATCTTCATGAGCAACCACGTGTCTAACCTTGATCCGCCCGTCGTGCTTCCTCTGCTGCCGGGCCGCAGCTCTGTGCTGCTCAAGCAGGAGCTGATGAGCATCCCGATCCTGGGCAAGGCGATGCGGTTGGCGAAGTTTGTGCCGGTGGCGCGCGGTCACCGCCGCGATGCGGCACAGGCGAGCGTGGAGGCCGCTGCCGATGCGCTCCGCTCCGGGCTGCATATTCTGGTGTATCCGGAGGGGACCCGCTCGCCGGACGGACGACTTTCGACATTCAAAAAAGGGCCGTTTTTCCTCGCGCAGGAGACGCAGGCGCCGATCATTCCGATTGCTCTGTCGGGCACGCAGACTATGATGCACAAGGGAAGCAATGCGATCGTGCCTGGATTGGCGCGGATTCAGGTGCTCCCGGCGATTGAGCCGTCGAAGTATGAGACGCGCGAAGCGCTTATGGCAGCAGTACGGAGCGCCATCACGGAGGCGCTGCCACCGGAGATGCAGCCGGCGGCTATTTGACGATGGCGTTGTTGTAGCCGTCGGTTTGAAGCCTCTGGCGCATTGCGTCGGCCTCTTTTTTGCTGGCAAATGGGCCGATCTGAACGTGGAACAGCTTGTCCTGCGGCTCGTGCCGGACGGCTACGGTGTAGCCCCGGCGTTTCAGGTCAACAGCCACGACATCTGCGTCCTCCTGATGCGACATGGCGGCAACCTGGACGACGGAAGACCCTGGTGAGGGCAGCGCCGCCGCGACGGGAACTATGCCAGCCGGCTTGATGGCTGGCCTGGGTGTCACTTCGGGCACGTCGGAGCGTGGGCCTGGGACGGCTGCTTTGACTAGGCTGGGCATGGGCGGACTGTCCTCGCCTGCAGCGTTCGGGGAGTCGAGCGGCATGACCGCAGATTGAGTCTCGCCAACTGCTTGTCTTCCTGCGGAAGAGGTCGAAGGATTGGCAGGACTTCCTGGGGCAGGTTTGGAGTTGCTGTTTTCCGATCTTGTGGTCACCTCCGCGGGGCTGGTCACAGGCTGCGCGGATTTTCTGCCCATGGAGTAGCCAAAACCGAAGAAGGCTGCGCAGAGCAGCGCGAGCGCGAAGAAGATGCCAAGGATGGTGGTAGTGCTTAGTGAAATCTCACGTTCCTGTTCGCCAGATTCGTAGAGATCGCTTTCGTATCGAGTGTTCACGGTTAGACCTTCTTCTCCAGAGTTGCGTCGGGAGTGAATGTCGTCTTATTGAACAGGTTTATGAGCTCCATGGGTAGAGGGAAGACGATGGTGGTATTTTTCTCGACACCTATCTCGGTGAGGGTCTGGAGGTAGCGGAGTTGGAGCGTCATCGGCTGGGTGGCCATAAGTGCGGCTGCCTCAACGAGTTTGGCTGCCGCGTTGAATTCCCCTTCGGCGTGGATGATTTTGGCGCGGCGTTCGCGCTCGGACTCGGCCTGTTTGGCCATGGCACGGAGCATGGTCTCGGGCATGTCGACCTGCTTGACCTCGACGGAGACGACTTTTACGCCGAAGGGCGAGGTGTGGCCGTCGATGATGGTTTGGATGCGCAGGTTGAGGGCTTCCCGATGAGCGAGCAGGCCGTCGAGGTCGACTTCGCCGAGGACGGAGCGCAGGGTGGTTTGGGAAAACTGCGAGGTCTGGTAGATGTAATTGGCTACCTCGATGACGGCCTTGGTCGGGTCGACGACGCGCAGGGTTATGACGGCGTTGACCTTGAGGGTGACGTTGTCGCGGGTGATGACGTCCTGTGGGGGAACCTCCATCGCCTCCTGCCGCAGACTGACGCGAACGATCTGGTCGATTGGGCGGAAGACGAGGATGACGCCGGGACCCTTGGCGGGGATGATGTGGCCGAGTCGGAAGATGACGCCTCGCTCATATTCTTTGAGGATCTTGATGGAGTTGATCAGGTAGAGAACAACGATGACGATGGCGAAGAGAAGCGGGAGAGACATCATGGGTGAGACCTCTGGTGTGCCGGACTTCCGACCACCGCTGCGATTGTAAGCCAACCGTGGCGGCGAGACCCGTCGCCGGCTTAGAAACGCAGGAAGAAGCCGAATCCTGGCTCGTAGGTCGTAGTGTGCTGCTGGATGGTCAGATAGTTCGTTTCAAAGTCGGGCGCCTTGAAGAAGACTTGACGGTACTGTGCGCGAATGCCGAAGTGAGGCGATAGTACGGTGGTCTCCGCGCCGACCGAGACGTAGTACGTCGCGCGGGCCTGTTCCGGCAGCGCGAGCCCACCGCCGGGAGTCGGCCGAAAGACCGTTGTGCCTGCCCCTCCCGACGCAAAGGGGGTCACGCCAAAGTACTGCTTTTTGGCATGGACGACGTAGCCAAACGTGTACTCGCTTGCGTTCTGCTGTACGCCGCCGTTTGGCTGTGAGCCAAAAGGGGTAAAGAGGTCGGTGTATCGCGCGTAGCCGTAGTTGAACTCAAAACCGACGAATGGTGACACTATGTAGCGGAGGGTGACCACCGCTCCCGCCGTATTGCTGGGGTTGAGGTTTACCGCTGTATTTGCGCGGCCATTGACGGTTGCGAAGCCGTTGGAGCTCTTGTTAAATACGCCGACCCCGAGGACCCCAATGTCGATACG
>WNFC01001330.1_pt1 | contig 47921 bp, 40 predicted proteins | sample 5400541 | NCBI WGS metagenome assembly WNFC01 (sample SAMN13153342, study PRJNA577476) | soil metagenome | isolation source: 120 cm saprolite under Douglas fir tree site 2 hole 2 replicate 1 | place: USA:California | collected 2015-04-18 | reverse complement strand
ACGTCAAGGTGCCGACCACGCTCGACGAGCTCGAGGCGGCGGCCAAAGCGCTCAACGGCAAGGCGATGACGGACGACGGCCAGCCGGGCTACGGCATCGTGGCGCGCGGCAAGCGGGCGGCGGCGACGTCGCAGTTCGCGGCCTACTTGCACGCGATGGGCAGCACCTGGCTCGCGCCCAACCGCGAGCCGATCTTCAACAACGAAGACGGCATCAAGGCGCTCGAGCTGTACGGCCGGCTGCTGCGGCTGTACGGCCCTCCGGGCTCGGAAAACAACCACTGGTACGAGGCCTCGTCGATCTTCTCGCAGGGCAAGGCGGCGATGTACACCGACGCCAACTCGCTCTTCCCCGTGATCGAGGACGCTCAGAAGTCCAAGGTCGTGGGCAAGGTCGGCTACGCGCTTTTCCCGCGCGGCCCCAAGGGGCAGTACGGCTCGACGGTGGCGGCGTGGGGCCTGGCGATGCCGAAGACCAGCCAGAACCAGAAGGCCGCCTGGCTCTTCATGCAGTGGGCGACGGCCAAGGAGCAGGTGATGGCCGTCCAGAGCGAGAAGGGCGTCCTCGGCGCGCGCGAGTCGGTCTGGAAAGACCCCAAGGGCATGGCCAAGGTCCCCGCGGATCTGCGCGAGTCGCTGACGGTCGGCTCCAAGATGGGCACGCCGTTGTGGAACCCGCCCGTCGTGGCGGTCGCGGAGTGCCGCGACGCCATCGGAAACGCCATCGTAGTGTCGATCCAGGGCGGCGACGTCAGGGCCGCGGACAACAAGGCGGCCATGGACGTCAAGCGGATCATGCTAGAGACCGAAAAGAAGTAGACCCCGTTGCGGCATCTCGGCGCCGGGTGGTCGCGTTTCGTCGAGCGCCACCCGGTGCCGGTCTTCACGCTCCCTTCCGTCGTGGCCGTTACCCTCCTCATGGCGTTCCCGGTCGCCTATACGCTCTACATGAGCGTGCACTCCTGGTACGCGTCGAGCCTGACGAGCCCCAACTTCGTCGGCCTCGGCAACTTCCACCGCGCTTTCGTCGAGGACGACCGCTTCCGCAACGCACTCTGGCTGACCGTGTACTTCACCGCGCTCGCCACGGCGCTCCAGCTCGTGCTCGGCGTCTCGCTCGCCCTCGTGCTGAACCGGCCCTTCCGCGGCAAGGGGCTGGTGCGCTCGGTCTTTCTCCTGCCCATGGTGGCGACGCCGGTGGCCATCGCGCTCGTTTGGATGATGATGTACAACCCGACGCTCGGCGTGATGAACTACCTCGTCGGGCTGGCCGGCCTCGGGCCCTACCGCTGGGTCAGCAACGCCGCGATCGTGGTGCCGGCCCTCGCCGTCGTGGACACCTGGGAATGGACGCCCTTGATCACGCTCATCACGCTCGCGGGGCTGGCGACCCTGCCCATCGAGCCCTACGAGTCGGCGCTCATCGACGGCGCGTCCGCCACGCAGATGTTCTGGCGGATTACTCTGCCCCTCCTGCGGCCGACCATCGTCGTCGCGCTGCTCTTCCGCGCCATCGACTGTCTCAAGACGTTCGACATCATCTACGTGATGACGCAGGGCGGGCCGGGCTTCGCCTCCGAGACGCTCAACGTCTACACCTTTCAGGTCGGCCTCTTTTACTTCCACATCGGCTACGCGAGCTCGCTCCTCGTCATCCTCTTCGCGCTGGTGCTCGGGGTCAGCCTGCTCTTGATCAAAGTCCGCAGGGGAGCATGGTGAGATGCTGAACGTGGCAGGCGGGGGCCGGGACCGGGTCAACCCGTGGACCTACGCCCTCCTCGTCCTTTTGCTGATCCCGTTCCTCTTCCCGCTCGGGTGGATGCTCCTGTCCTCGCTCAAGACACAGGTGCAGAACACGGCCTACCCGCCCGTCCTGATCTTCACGCCGACCCTCGGCAACTACCGCGAAGTGTTCCAGAAAAACCCGTTCTTCACCTTCACCGTGAACAGCATGGTGGTCGCGCTGGGCTCGACGGGTCTGGCGCTCCTCCTCGGCCTGCCCGGCGCCTACGCCATCGCCCGCTACAAGCGGACGGGCATCGCGCTGGCCATCCTGACCGCGCGGATGGCGCCCGGCATCGGCTACCTGATCCCGTGGTTCATCCTCTTCACGAAGATGAAGATGATCGACACGTACTCGGCGCTGGTCCTGACGCACCTCATCGTGGCGCTGCCGCTGGTGCTCTGGGTGATGATCGGCTTCTTCGAGGACGTGCCCGGCGACCTGATCGAGGCAGCGAGGATCGACGGCTGCACGAATTGGTCGGCCTTTCTGCGCATCGCGATTCCGCTGGCCAAGCCCGGCATTGTGGCAACTGGCATCCTGGCCTTCATCTTCTCGTGGAACAACTTCCTCTTCTCGCTCATCATCGCGGGATTCAGGACGCGCACCCTGCCTATCGCCGTCTACAGCTTCCTCTCCTACGAGGAGATCAACTGGGGCGGCCTGACCGCCGCGGCGACGGTCATCACGCTGCCCGTACTCCTGCTTGCGCTCTTCGTCCAGAAGCACATCGTCCGCGGCCTCACGCTGGGGGCGATGAAGGGTTAAGGTAGACGGGCAACCGCTCGCTCTCTGTTCTCACTCGATATCGAGCGCGGTTCGGAGCCCATCCTCGACCCTCGCGAGAGCATCCTGTCGCAGCGTTCCGAGGCGCTGAGTCAGCTTGGCCCGGTCGAGCGTCGTGACTTGATGGCAGAGTGCGACGCCCGCCCTGCGGAGGCCGCCCGCCCCCTCGGCCAGCGGGACCGCCGTCGGGCCACGCTGGGCCTGCGTCGGCGAACTCGAGACCGGGACGACGATCAACGAACGCCAGCCGGGGGCCTCGTTGAAGCTATCGTGCGAGACGATGACGACGGGCCGCCGCCCCCTCTGTTCCGACCCCGATCGGGGAGCTAGCTCGGCCCAGAAGACATCGCCGCGCTTCACCGCCCCCGCCTGCGACTCGGCCGCCAGAGCTCCAGCGCCGCCGCTTCGAGAGCGGGATCCAGATCGGCCGTGGTGCCCGCATGTTTGGCAGCGTATGCGGCAATGCCCTCGCGGACCGAGGCGCGGCGCCGCTCGCGGAGCCAAGCCTCTATGGCCTCGCGAGCGATAGCCGTGACAGGGCGCCCTCGCGCGGCAGCTTCGTCGCGCAGAGCTGCGTAGACATTGTCCGGGAGGGGGAGATGAAAGTTCCTGACTCTGCTCGCCATCGTGGCTCTTTTCATGCCATGATAATATGGCGTGATTCGTGGCATGTCAAGTTCCCTCGCGAAGCCGCACGGCGTGCAGGACGGCGATCACGCTCATCGCGTCCTTGATCTCGGCGCACTCGACCATGCGCACCACCTCGGCGAAGGGAAATTCGCGCCGCTCGATGAATTCCGTCGAGTCGGCCGGGCGGGAAGCTGGGCGGAGGTCGCGCGCCAGGTAGAGGTGCGCCGTCTCGCGCATGATGCTCTTCGAGGTGTGGAAGTCGCAGAGCTTGACGAGCATGCCCGCCTCGCGTCCCGCTTCCTCCGCGAGCTCGCGCTGGGCCGCCTCTTCGAGGCTTTCGCCGGCGTGCACGGAGCCCGTCGGAATCTCCCAGTAGAAGCCCTGCGCGACGTAGCGGTACTGGCCGACCAGCAGGACGGTGTCGGCATCGGTGAAGGGGAGGACGCCCACGCAGTCGCCCGCGTCCACGACCCCGTATATGGTCGTCCGGCCGTCAGGCAGGAGCGCCACGTCCTCGCGCACCTTGATCCAGTCGTTGCCGTAGACGGGGCGTGTCGAGCGTGTCTGCCACGGCGCGCGCGCGTGCGGATGCGGACGATCGGAATCGGCCATGGACACCTCACCTTAGTACCATGTCCTACCGCGGTGGGCTATAATCGGGGCGTCGCACATCTCCCACGGAGGAACGCGCCGATGCCGCTGCCCGCTCCAGTCGAAGCCTTGTGGAACGACCTTCAGTCGGCGCGAGCCCTGCTCCTCAAAGAGGCCGAGGGACTGAGCCAGGCGCAGGCCGACTGGCGCCCGAGTGACACGGAGTGGTCGGCCGGCGAGATCATCCACCACCTGACCCTGGCCGAAGTCGGCACAGGCAAGGTTACGTCCAAGGTCCTGAAGGATGCCGGCGAGACGGTCAAACCCTTTCCCGCCGACCTCAAGGGCTTCACGCCCCCCGTGACCCCGGCGGGAGGCCGGGCGGAAGCGCCGCAGGGAGTCTGGCCGGAGCGCGGCAAGCCATTCGACGTGCTCGTGGCGGACATGAAGGCCGCACGCGAGCGGACCCGCCAGACCATCGAGCGGCTGGGCTCTGTGGATCCGCGGCCGCTGACCTTCGCTCACCCGCGCCTCGGCTCTCTGGACCTCGCCCAGTGGTGGATGCTCCAGGCCTGGCACGACGGCATCCACCTCGAGCAGCTGCGCGGTGTCAAGGCCGCGCCGGGATTTCCCAAGGCGTGAAGATCAAGCTCCGTAACCCGAGCCGCGAGGTCGAGCTCCCCGGGCGCAAGCGCGTCAAGGACGTGCTCCGCGAGCTCGACATCCTGCCCGGGACGGTCCTCGTGATCCGCGGAGCCGACCTCCTGACGGCCGACGAGGTGGTGGGCGACGGCGACGAGCTCGAAGTACGCCCGGTCATGTCGGGCGGGAGCGCGACATGAAATGCCGCAAGTGCGGAGCGGGCGCCGTCATCGAGCTGCCGCGGCACAATGCCGCCTTCTGCTCGCCCGACTTCCAGGAGTTCTTCCGCAAGCAAATCTCCGAGGCCATCCGCAAGCACAAGATGTTCACGCCAGACGAGCCGGTTCTCGTCGCGGTGTCCGGCGGGAAGGACTCGCTGGCGCTCTGGGACGTGCTGATCGAGACGGGCTACCAAACGGCCGGGCTCTACCTCGACCTCGGTATCTTCGACTATTCCGTCGAGTCCAAGGCCAAGTGCGAGGCCTTCGCCGCATCGCGAGGCCAGAAGCTCATCGTCGAATCGGTCGCGAACGCTATTGGCGCGCCCATCCCGGAAGTCCAGAAGGCCACACGGCGCCCGACCTGCTCGGCCTGTGGTCTCTCCAAGCGCTACCTCATGAACCGCGCGGCCGTCGACCACGGCTATCCTGTGATCGCGACGGGTCACAACCTGGACGACGAGGCGGCGGTGCTCTTTGGCAACGTCCTTCACTGGCAGATGGACCCGCTCTCGCGCCAGTCGCCCGCGCTCGCCTCGACGCACCCGAAGCTCGCCCGGCGCGTCAAGCCGCTCTACCGCCTGTCGGAACGGGAGACGGCGGCCTATGCTTTCCTGCGCGGCATCGACTACATCGTGGAGGAGTGCCCGTTCGCCAAGGGCGCCACGTCCATCGCCCACAAGCAGATCCTGGACAGGCTGGAGGAGGCCTCCCCCGGAGCCAAGCACAACTTCCTCTTCGGGTTTCTCGAGAAGGCGCGCGGCGTCTTCGAGGGAGCCGAGCCAACCGTGCTCAACGAATGCGCGGTCTGCGGCCAGGTCACCACGGGAGAGATCTGCGCCTTCTGCAAGCTCGGTGATCAGGTCAAACGTCGCCAATAGGAGACCATCATGAACAACGCGGTGGTCGTCGGGGCTGCACGCACCGCCGTCGGCAAGCGCAACGGCAAGCTCTCCACGGTCCGGCCGGACGACCTGCTGGCCGACACGCTGAAGGCGCTGGTGGAGAGGACGAAGATCGATCCAGCCGAGGTCGAAGACGTGGTCATCGGCTGCGTGGACCAGCTGGGGGAGCAGGGCTTCAACATCGCGCGGAACGCGGCGCTCATCGCCGGCTTCCCGCTGGACGTCTGCGGCACCACGCTCGACCGCATGTGCGGCTCCGGGCAGCAGGCCGCGAACTTCGCCGCCATGGGCGTGATGTCCGGCCAGTACGAGTGCGTCATCGCCGGCGGGGTCGAGAACATGAGCCGCGTGCCCATGGGCTCGAACGCCTCGGGCCCGGGCGAGGGACCGCTCTCGCCGCGCCTGCAGGCACTTTACAACATCGTGCCGCAGGGCATCTCGGCCGAGATGCTGGCGGAGAAGTGGGGGCTCAAGCGCGAGGAGCTGGACAAGTTTTCCGGCGAGAGCCACGAGAAGGCGGGCCGCGCCATCTCCGAGGGGCGCTTCAAGCGCGAGATCGCCCCGATCACCCTGCCCGACGGGAGCGTGTTCGACACCGACGAAGGCGTGCGCGTGCCGGTCAACTGGGAGAAGCTCGCCTCGCTCGCACCGTCCTTCAAGCCCGACGGCGTGGTCACCGCGGGCAACTCCTCGCAGATCTCCGACGGCGCCGCGGCTCTCCTCATCATGTCCGAGGCCCGCGCCAAGGCGCTCAAACTCGCGCCCCGCGCGCGCATCGTCGCCACCTCGCTGGCCGGTGTGGACCCGACCATCATGCTGACGGGCCCCATCCCGGCGACCCAGCGCGTGCTCAAGAAAGCCGGGCTCAAGATCGACCAGATCGACCTCTTCGAGATCAACGAGGCCTTCGCCTCCGTCGTGCTGGCATGGGAGCGTGAGCTTCACCCCGACATGGAGCGCGTCAACGTCAACGGCGGCGCCATCGCGCTCGGCCACCCGCTCGGCTGCTCGGGCGCGCGGCTCATGAACACGCTCCTCCACGAGCTCGAGCACAGCAAGAAGCGTTACGGGCTCCAGACGATGTGCATCGGCTTCGGCCAGGGCATCGGGACAATTATCGAACGGCTCTAGCCGCGTGACGCTTCGTCCGGGCCCATGGGTGCTCGGGGCCCTGGTGACGGCGGCGGCCTTCGCGCTGGCCCTCACCAGGGTCGAGGACCCTGACGCCTGGACGCATCTGGCCCTCGGCCGTCTCATGGTCGAGACCCGCGGGCTGCCGGTCCACGAAGCCCTCGTCTTTCCCAGCGGCGCCCTGCCGTATCACAACACGGAGTGGCTCTACGACATCGTCCTCTACCTGGTTTTCCGGCTGGCCGGCCTCGCGGGTGTCGTGCTGCTCAAAGCGGCCACGGCCGCCCTCGCCTTCTGGATACTTTTCAAGGACGCGACGCTGCCCCAGAAGCCCGCCGCCGACCGCGGGCTTCGCGCGCTCATCGCCGCTGCCGTCCTGCTCGCCTGTCTTCCCCTGGTCAGGTACCGCTTCGTCGAGCGACCCGACATCGTCCTCATGGTGTTCCTCGGCTTCACCATCTATGCGCTGGACGCCTATCTGCTCGAAGGCCGGCGCTGGCTCTACGCGCTTCCTGCCGTCCATGTCCTCTGGGCCAACATGCACCCGAGCGTCGTCGTGACCATCGTGCCCTTCGGCGCCGTGCTGGCCGGCGGCGCCGGTCTTCATCTCCTCAAGCGCTTGCGCGGCGTCGACACGCCGGACACGCCGTCGCCGGCGCAGCTCAAGACAGTGGCGGCGGTGCTGGTCGCCGATCTCCTGGCGTCCCTCCTCAATCCACGCGGCGTCGAGATCCTGACCCTCCCGCTCCAGCTCGCGGCCTCGCCCTGGTTCACGCAGGAGATCAACGAGCTCCAGCGGCCGCCGATCGATCTCTACCCGGGGCCCTACGTACTGGCGGCTCTCCTCCTGCTCACGCTCGCCGCCTTGTGGCGACGCTGGCCCCTCCGGCAGGCGCTGCTCGTGATTCCGTTCGCGTATCTCGGTCTGTCGGCCGTGCGCTTCATCTTTGTCTTTGCCGTTGTCGGTGCGCCCGTGCTGGCGCGCAACCTGACGGCCATCGCCTTGGTGCCGACCGGCGAGCGCCTTCGTCGCGTCGCGCTAGCCCTGGCCGCGGCCGGCCTCGTGGCGGGCGCGGCGTCGGCCGGCCTGGCCCTCGCCCAGGTGCCGCCCATGGCGGACTCCCGCAAATCTGTGGGCCTCGGCATGGACCCCCGCTTCGTGCCCGAGGGGGCGCTTCGCTACCTGGATGGCATCGGCATGAAGGGGCGTCTCTTCAACGCCTTCCACTTCGGCGGCTACATCGCCTGGCGCGACTTCCCGAGGCGCATGGCCATCATTGACGGGCGCGGCTACGTGCCGCCGGGGCTGAAGGAGGAGATCCACTTCGCCCGCGCCTATCCTGATCAGCTCGCACGGCTCGGCTCCGCCTACGGCTTCGAGGCGGCCCTCATGGACTATCCGGTGTACTCGGGTGAGGGCCTCGAGGGCCTGGCGCCCGATGTCGACTGGGGGCTGACCTCGCCGGCTTGGGCTCTCGTCTACTGGGACGACTTTGCCCTCGTCTACCTCAAGCGATCTCCGGCCTGGGCCGACGTGATCGAGCGAGACGAGTATCGCCGCGTCCATCCGGCCAATAGCCTGGCCGCCTTCTGGCGATCGCTCGGCGACAAGGCCACGCTGTCGGAGATCCGCGCGGAGCTCGAACGCAACGTTGGCGAGACCGGCTCGGCGCGCGGCCTGACGCTTCTCGGGTTCGCGCTGCTTCAGGACGGCAGGGCCGACGCGGCCCTCGAGACCTTCGCCCGCGTTCGCGATCCCGAGCGCCGTCTCGACGTCCTGCAGGGCCAGGCGCTGGCATGGCAGCAAAAGGGCGACGCGGCACGCGCCCTCCTTGCCTACGAAAACGCCGTCGCAGTCCAGGAAGACGCGCTCACGCTCTACGGGCTCGGCGCGGCCCTCGTCGGAGCCGGCCGGGCGCGCGACGCCATCCGCCCCCTCGAGCGGGCACGGCGGATAAACGCCGACCTCCTGCCCGTCTACCCTCTGCTGATCGACGCGTATCGGGGAGCAGGGGAGCCCGAGCGCGAGGCCGACATCGCCCAGGCCATGACGGCGGTAATCAAGCGCGCGCAGGCGGCAGAGCGCGCGCGGCGCGGGCTCGCCTTCAACCGGGAGGGCCGGCTGCCCGAGGCGGTGGCGGAGCTCGAAGCGGCGGTGGCTCTCGATCCCGACAGCGCGAAGATCAGGAGCGATCTCGGTTTCGTCTATCTCTACGCTGGCCACGTCGAGGATGCGGTCCGCGAGCAGCGGTCCGCGCTCGCCCGGAGTCCGCGTCTGGCCCAGGCCCAGTACGGCCTCGGCCTCGCGCTCGAGAAGCGCGGGGACGGGGAGGCGGCCAGGCGGGCCTTCGCCGAGTACTCGCGGCTCGAGCCGCGGAGCTATCTCGCGTGGCGGCTGCGCGAGGCGCCTGCCGCGCCCGCGCGCTGAGACGGCGACGACATGGTCAGGTTCATGTGCCGCCCGACTGGGCGCGCATCGCCCCCACCACGTAGGCGAAGAGCTCCTTGCCGAAGTCCGAGGCGATCTGGGCCGACTCCACGTCGGCATCCACGTCGTTCAGGTACTGCAATCGAAGGACATCGTCGTCCGCCAGCTCCGGAATGACCCCGGCGAAGAAGAAGCCGAGCGCCTCGAGCGGGGCGCAGAGGTCCCGCGCGCCCGGGTGAGACAGTGGCAGGTCGAGGCTGATCCAGTCGATCCGGCGCAGGCACAGCTCGCGCAATCGGAGCCGTACGAGATCAGGGAGGTCGCGCCCATAGGTGGTGACGCGGAGCGCCGCCTCGCTCCATCCGGGGAAGACATCGACGCGGACCTGCGCGGCTTGGGGCAGTGGCGGTGAAGCGGCCGAGGCCGTCGCAGTCTCGACGGTTCGATCGAGCCCGCTCCGCTCGTAGATTCGCTCGACCATGGCCCGATGGTGCGCAGGGGAATAGACCGTCCGCCGCGATCCCTGGTTGGTCCTGAAATAGTTGAGGACCGTCGCCGTTCGCTTCTTCGACGCGCTGTCGGCGATCTGCCTGAAGACCACGGGCGCCTCGTCGGCGAGCTGAACCCCGGTCTCGGCAGCCCCGAGCGCGATATTGCTCTTCTGGGAGAAGGGGTGCACCGTGACCGCCTCGGCGTAGAGGCCGAGCATGTGCTGTTCAGTGGCACGCTGGACGAAGAACGCCAGCATCTGCTCGAGCAGGCGATGGCCGCGGAAGCGCGGCTCGACCATGCCCTCACCCAGGTAGCCGACGGCCGCGCCGCGTCGGTCCACCTCCCGGGTGAGACAGCCCACGATCTCGCCCTCGGCCGTCGCTCCCACGCAGACCTCGAGGAGCCCGCCGTGCAACATCTCCCGCATGTGATCCGGGAAGTAGAGGTAGTCGTCGGGCACCGTGTAGCCGTAGCAGGCATAGGTGCAGCGGGCGACGGCGACGGCGTCGTCAGGTGTCATCAGGCGCAGGGTCACCGGAGCCGCCTGTGGGTCGAGAGCCGCGGGAGCCACCGCGCTGGGCTTCACGGCGCCGGGATAGGCGTCGATGGCCGCGAACGGCAGGCGCTTGACGATCTCGACCCGGTTGCCTCGCGGGCCGAGGTTCGAGAAGCGGACGGCGTCTGCGAATCCCGTTAGCGATGGAACGGTGAGACCTGAGTGGGGGCTTGCCTCGAGCAGCTTCCAGTCGAAGGGCAGGCCCCGGTCTTCGACGGCCACCACGAGCTGGCCCGGCCCGCGCAAGAGGACGATGTCGAACGTGGCCGGACGGCCCGGCTCGAACGCGTGCTCGATGACGTTCAGGGAGACTTCTTCGACCGCGCGCACGAGTCCGGTGAGGTCGGGCGCCGCCAGGCCAAGTCGGCCCGCCGCTTCCCGTATGAAGCTGAGGGCGGCGCCAAGATAGTCGCGCTCGGCCAACAGCGTGACGCGCCCGATCTGCTGCTGCGCGGCGTGCTCGGCTTCCATCTCGTCCGTTTTCTGGGTGGGGCCGGCGCCGGGCGCCCTACCGTGCGGAGGCGGCGCCGGGCTTGCGGAAGACCGCGACGATCTCGACGCCGCGGAACCAGCCGGCAAAGAGCAGGTCGAGCGAGAACAGCGTCGTCAGCGCCGCCGAAGTCGCGCGCAGACCGATCCGCTTGAGCCCCGTGGGCCTTTCCTGCGGCACCACGGAGTCGTGGACCCGCCCCAAGACATTGAGATACAGGCGCATGAAGGGGAAGCCGTAGTCGAAGAGCGTATCGACGGTGCAGGGCGCGAAGAGCCGCAGCAGCTCGTCCTTGTGGTAGCGCCGCAGGTGACCGTTTGCCGCGTCCGTCCTCGAGTAGAGCGCCTGGTTCTCCGGCACCATGCAGAGCACCCGTCCGCCCGGCCGGAGCACGCGGCGAGCCTCCCGGGCCACGCCCGCGTCGTCGGCGATGTGCTCGAGCACGTCGATGAGCAGGATGGCGTCGAAGCTCTCGTCGCGGAAGGGCAGGTGCTCGCCGCCGCCCACGACGAAGGCGCCCCGCGTCTGGCGGCGCTCACGCGTGGTCTTGACGCCCTCGAAGGCCGGATCGTAGGAGACGACCCGATTGGCGCGCTCCAGCATCCGGCTCAGATGGCCGGTGCCGCAGCCGAGGTCGAGCACGTCGAGCCCCTTGAAAGGCGCGCTGACTTTCCGGATGACGCGGTCCATGAACAGCGCCGTCGGCCCGTACGTGCGTACGAGGTCGAGGTGGTGCTGATACTCCTCGTAGTCGAACGTCTCGGGAGGCGTGGCTCCCGAGGATTTCGTGGCCATAAGGCGCGTACCCTCGCGATATAGTGGATGCTGTGCCTCGAGTCTCGCACACGGAGAGCACGGCCGCAAATATCGCGGCGCGGACCGGGACGCTGGATGACGCCCGCCCGCTCGTCTCCGTCATCGTGGTGAACTGGAACGGCCTCGCCTACCTGCCCGAGTGCCTCGGCTCGCTCGCGCTCCAGTCCTACCCGGCGCTCGAGATCGTCGTCGTGGACAACGGCTCGACCGACGGTTCCCTCGAGTACCTGCGTCGTGACCATGGCGAGCGTGTCCGCCTTGTCGAGAGCCCGGCCAACACGGGCTTCGCCGGCGGCAACAACCTGGGCATCCGTGCGGCCAAGGGAGACTACCTGGCGCTCATCAACAACGACGCGGCCGCCGACGCGCGCTGGGTCGAGGCGCTGGTGGCCGCGGCCGAGTCGGACCCGCGCGTCGGCATGTGCGCGTCGAAGATCTACGTCTGGGACCGGCCGGGCGTCCTCGACGGCGCCGGACTGCTCCTCTCGGGCGACGGCATCGGTCGCGGGCGCGGGCGGCTCGAGCTGGACCGCGAGGAGTTCGCTCGCGAGGAGGAGGTGCTCCTGCCGAGCGGCTGCGCCGCCCTCTACCGCCGCGCCATGCTCGACGAGATCGGCCTCTTCGACGAGGAGTTCTTCGCTTACTGCGAAGATACCGATCTCGGACTTCGCGGCCGCATCGCGGGCTGGCGTTGCCGCTACGTGCCGGGTGCCGTGGTCCGGCATCGCTACTCGGGCTCAACGGCGCCTCACTCGCCCTTCAAAGCCTTCCAGGTCGAGCGCAACCGGATCTGGGTCGTCGTCAAGTGTTTCCCGCCCTCGTTCGCTGCGGCGAGCGTGCTCTACACCCTCGCCCGCTACGCGCTGCAGCTGTACGGGGCGGTCACCGGGCAAGGCGCCGCCGCGCGGATCGCCGACAAGCAATCGCCGGTAGCGCTCGCGGGTATCCTCCTGCGCGCGTGGGGGGCGGCCTTCGCCGGGCTGCCCGAGATGCTGCGCCGCCGCCGGCGCATCGAGGCGCTCCGGAGGATCAGCCGCCGTGAGCTCGCGAGGCTGCTGCGCGGGCACCGGATCCGCCTGAGCGAGCTCGCGCTCAGGGACTGATGGCCTGCCTCTTCTGCGGCGGCCAGGCGCTCGAGCCCCTCTATGAGGGGATCCGGGACCACTACGGCGTCGATGTGGAGACCCACCGTTTTCTGCGTTGCGCCGACTGCGGCTCGGCCACGCTCGACCCGCTGCCCTCCCCCTCGCGGCTGGCCGCGCTCTACTCCGCCGACTACACCTTCAAGCCCGCGCCCGCGCACTCGGCGCTGCGGCGGCTCCTCCAGGCGATCGAGTGGAAGTGCTTCTACGAGCCAGGCTACCGCCGCCGCCTTGCCATCCTGAGGCGGCTGACGGGCCTCCACGGTGGACGCGTCCTGGAAGTCGGATGCGGCAGCGGTCTCTTCCTTCGATTTCTCGAGAAGGCGGGCTACGACGTCGAAGGCGTCGAGACCTCCCCCGCCGACGCTGCCTACGCGCGGGAGCGCCTGGGACTCACCGTCTACGAGGGCGCGCTCGAGGCCCTTCCGTTCGAGCGGGGTGGCTATGATGCCGTGGTCATGGTCTACGTTCTCGAGCACATTCCGGATCCGGCGGCCGCGCTCGCACGCATCCACGAACTGCTCAAACCCGGCGGCTGGGCGGTCCTGGGTCTGCCCGTGATGGATAGCGGGCAGGCACGGTGGCTCGGCGCGCGTTGGAGCGCCGTCACCGAAGCGCCGAGGCACGTGGCCATTCCCTCCGCGGGCGGCGCGAGGCGGCTGCTCGCGACCGGAGGGTTCACGGACATCCGCAGCGCGCCGTCGCCGCTGAGCGAGAACGCCGGACACATCGCGCTCTCTCTTCTTCCCGGCGCGGCGTCGCCGCGCGCGTATGGAGCGGCGCGCGGCGCGGGCACCCTCGCGCGCCGCGCGGCGGGGGCGCTGCTCATGCTGCCTGCGTTGCTGCTGGCCGCTCTCGAGCGGGTGCCGCGCCGCGAGGCCCGGGCCGGCACCATGTTCTTCTGCGGACGGAAGCCGGGAGGCGCCCATGTTCCGTGAGACGCGGGTGCACGTGGTCGTTCCCGCCTACAACGTGGCCGCGCACATCGGCGCTGTCGTGCGCGGCTTGCCCGACTTTGTCGATACCGTGACGGTGGTGGACGACGGCAGCACCGACGGCACGGCGGAGGCGGCACGAGCGGCCCGCGACCGTCGCGTGACCGTGCTGCAGAGTCCCGTCAACGAAGGTGTGGGCGGCGCGACGACCCGGGGCTTCAAGCACGCCTTGGGCCAGGGGACGGGGATCGTTGTCAAGATGGACGGCGACGGACAGATGGACCCCGCCGATCTGGTGCGCCTCCTCGAGCCTATCGTGGACGGACGCTGCGAATACACCAAGGGCAACCGGTTCCTGATGAGCCGGGAGCTCGACATCATGCCGAGGGCCCGCCTCGCGGGCAACTTCGTGTTGACCTTGCTGACCAAGCTCGCGTCGGGCTACTGGAACGTGTTCGACCCGCAGAACGGCTACCTCGCGATCGCCTCGGGCACCCTCGACCTGCTCGACCTCGACCGGCTGTCACGCCGTTACTTCTTCGAAAACGACATGCTCATCAACCTCAATATCTTCGATGCGCGCGTGCGGGACGTTGCCATGGCCTCGCGCTACGGCGACGAGCGCTCGTCCATGCGGCTCGGGCGCATCCTCTGCTCCTTTCCCTACCATCTCTTCCGCGGCTACTGGTATCGCTTCTACCGCAAGCACGTGTTGCGCGACTTCTCGCCCGTGGCGCTATTCATGCTCACGGGTCTGCCCCTCCTCGGCTGGGGGATGGGGTTCGGCGCCTACACGTGGGCGCAGTCGTGGCTGCGCAGCCAGTTCGCCTCCACAGGGACGGTGATGCTGAGCGTGCTCCCCTTCCTGGTGGGCTTCGAGCTGGTGCTGCAGGCCCTCGTCCTGGAAATTCGCGACACGCCCCGCTAGGCGGCGGGATCTACAGAGGGCGGTGGCCGGAGACGGCCAGTGCCTCCTGGACGGCTTGGTGAAGATCGGCCGGGCGCACGGGCTTGAAGAGGACGTTGATCACGCCCAGCTTCCTGCAGCGCTCCCGGTCCTCGGCCTGCAGCCCCCAGCCCGTGATGAAGACCACCGGCACACGCGGGTCGCTGGCGCGAATGCGCTCTGCGACGTCCCAGCCCGTCATGCCCGTCATGCCGAGGTTCGTCAGCACGAGGTCGAAGCCGCCCGGCACGAAGACCCGCATGGCCTCGGCGCCGCTGGCGACCGGCAGCACGTGGTGGCCAGCCTCCGTCAGCATCTCGCCCAGGATGGTCAGGACGGGAAACTCGTTGTCCACGAGGAGGATGCGGCCGCTGCGGGTACCCAGGACGGTCTCGGGGCCGGCCGGCGCCTGCAGCTCAGCCATCCCCACGGGCAGGACGATGGTGAATGTCGTGCCGCGCCCCGCCTGGCTCTCGACGCGCATCTCGCCGCTGTGGCGCCGGATGATGGAGAAGGATACCGACAGCCCCAGCCCCGTGCCCACCTCGCCCTTGGTCGTGAAGAACGGGTCGAAGATCCGCGTGCGCACGTGCTCAGGCATTCCCACGCCCGTGTCGGTGACCGTCAGCACCACGTGCTCATCGCCCTCGGGGCGCGTATAGATGCCCAGCGTGCCGCCCTCCGGCATGGCGTCGATCGCGTTCAGGATAAGGTTGGTGATGACCTCGTTCAACTCGGACGGCCGTCCCATGACGGCGGGCAGGGGCGTCAGTCGCAGGTCGAGCCGGAGCGGCACGCCGCCCTTGGCCACGCGCTCCTCCCACCGCGGCCGGGTGATGGCCACGGCATCCTGGATGACCTGGTTGATCTCGACCGAGACAAAGGGCTCGTCGGGCCGGAGCCGCGCGAACTTCTGAATGCGCCGGACCGTCTCGGCGCCGCCCGTCGCCGCCGTCTCGATGACCGACAGCCCCCGGCGCACGACCTCCGCGTTTCCCATGTTCTTGGTCATCAGCTGCGAATAGCCGAGAATCGCCTGGAGCAGATTGTTGAAGTCGTGCGCGATGCCACCCGCCACCTGTCCCAGCGCGGTGAGCTTTTCGGACTGATGCATCTGGGTCTCGAGCTCGCGCTGCGACGTCATGTCGCGCACGATGGCGAGGAGCCCGTCGACCTTGCCGTCGCGTCCCGGCACGCCGGACAGCGTCACGGCCAGGTTCAGCTCTCCGCCGTCTTTCCGCTGGGCGCTGAGGTCGAAGGACGTCACGGGCTGCGCGCCGGTGAGAGCTAGGCGCGCGGCCTGCTCGTAGCGCTCCGGGAACACCCCGCGCAGCGAGCGGCCGATGGCCTCCGCGGCCGTCAAGCCGAAAATCCGCCCGGCCGCGGGATTCCAGCCCGTGATATGGCCGAGGCGGTCGATGGAAATGATGGCGTCGCCGGCCGAGCGGACCAGCTGTTCGAGCGAGCGCTTGGTCTCGGCGACCTCGCCGTAGAGGCGCGAGTTGCGGATGGCGACGGCGAGCGAATCCGCGAGCATCTCGAGCAGCTCGCGCTCGCGCGGATCGATCGGCCGCGCGCTCGAGCGATTGGCGACGACGAGGAAGCCCACGGTCGCCCCTTGGTCCCGGATCGGGCAGACGATGGCGCCTTCGACGTGCAATCCCTCGGGCAGGGGCTCGCCGAGCACCACCTGCGCCTCGTCGTAGCCCAGCGACTCCTTGAGCTGCGCGGCAATGCCCGCGGTCAGCTCGGCGAGGTCGAGCTGGCCGAGGATGCCCCGGGAGATCTCGCGGAGAATGGACAGCTGCGTCAGGCGAAGCGACTGCTCCGCCTGCTCCCGGCGGGCCTCTTCCTCGAGGGTGCGCGTCTTGGTCGAGAGCGCCCGCATCTCATTGACCAGGCCCGAGAGCTGGCTGCTCTTGCCGAGCTCTGTCTGACGCCGTGCCAGCGCGCGTCGCACGGTCTCCTCGAGGTCGACGCGGCTGAAGGGCTTGATCAGGTACTCGAAGGCGCCATGGGTGAGGGCGTTCTTGACCGTGTCGAGCGAGGCATAGGCGGTGATCATGACGGCCTCGATGGTGGGATCGATGGCCTTGATTCGCCGCAGAAGCTCGATGCCGTCCATCTTCGGCATCTTGATATCCATGAAGACGAGATCGGGGTTGAAGGCCGAGAGTGTCTTCAGCGCCGTGTCGCCGCTTTCAGCGGTGGCGATCTCGTAGTTCGGCTTGAGGATCATCCGCAGGGACTCCCGCGGGCCGACCTCGTCGTCCACCACGAGAATGCGGGCGCGCTCGCTCACAAGAGTGCCCCGGGTAGCGTCGCGGCAAAGCTGACCTCGGCGCGTCCCTGCTTGACGTCGAGGCGCCCGCCCTGCGCCTCGAGAATGCGCTGGCTGACGCACGGTCCGACGTCGATGAGATTTTCCTGCACGACCTGGATGGGATCGAAGATCCCGCGGAGCTCGTCCGGTTTCACCTCGGCGGTGCGGGAGGCAACCGTGATGCTGAGTGGTTCCCCGGCGGTCGTGTGGGAGATGGCGACGGCGATCTTGGCCTCCTGGCCCGGCGTCTTGCGCAGGAGGTACCAGATCAGATACGCGACGGCCTTCTTGAGCATGCCGCGGTCGCCCTTGACGAGAAAGGCGTCGCCCTCGTGCGAGAAATTGACCGTCACCTGCTTCTGCGTCGACTCGTCGGTGAAGGTGAGGAGAACGGCGTCGGCGGGCGCGGCGGGAATCTGCGCCACCCCCATCTCGATGAGGACCTCCTCGACCGCCGCGCGCATGTCCACGACATCGCGCTTGTAGTCACCCTCGTTGACGAGCGCCGCCAGCTTGTCGAACATCTGCACCAGTCGCCGCACGTCGCGTCCCACCACGGCGGTGAAGTGATGACGAAAGGAGACATCGTCGTAGCGTTCGCCCAGGAGCTCCATGAACGCGTTGATGGACACGAGCGGGTTCTTGATCTCGTCGGCGATGCGCGCCACCACGCGCGTGAGCAGCTGGAGCTGCTCGGCCGTCCGCCGTTCCAGGGCGAGCTGGCGCTGGGCCGTCAGGTCCTCGAAGACCAGCACCGCGCCCATCGGCGCCGTGCCCTCGCCCATGACGGGATACGTGGAGACCTCGAGTGGCAGGCTGCGCATCGCCAGCTGGATCTCACTGCGCGTGACCGAGCGACCGCGCGAGAGGGTCTCGTAGAGGAGATCGCCGAGGGGCGAGGGCAGGGCGCGCAGGTCGCGGTTCAGGACGTCACGCGCCGCCATGCCCAGGATTTCCTCGGCGCGTCGGTTCATGATCACCACGCGCTGCTCGGGACCGATGCTGATGACCCCGCTCGACATGCGCTGGAGTATTCGCTCGTTGAACTCTTTCTGGTACTGGAGCTGATGATGAATGCCGATGTCGCGGATCGCCGCGGCGAGGTGGCTCGCCAGGTTGAACAGGGTCTCGGTCTCCCGCCGCCCATAGGCGCCGCCCGTGATGCGCTGGCCGAGCGTCAGGATGCCGACCAGGTCTCCGTGCGAGGCGAGCGGGATCGCGACCACCGCCTGCAGCACAGCCATCTCCCGGGCGATCTCGCGTGCCGCGGAATCTGCCGCCCGCCCCTGCGCCTCCTCGATCTGGATGAGCCGTCCTTCGGACACGAGCCAGAGCGGCAGGCCGGTATCGGCGGAGAGGCTGACCGATTCGACCACGTGGCGCGCGAGCCCGCGGGAAGCGCGCACGCGGTACTGCCGGTGCTCGTCGTCCGCGAGGAGGATGGCGCTCCGGCTCGGGCGGGCCAGCTCGGAGACGGCGTCGAGGAAGAGATCGATGACGCGCGGGAGATCGAAGCCCGCGGCTAACGCCTTGGCGAACTCCTTGGCCACCTGATTCAGCTCCCGCGAGGAGCCTTCGTCGGCGAACTCCGGCTCTTCCGAGAGCTGCCCGTGTCCCCCCGGCCTCGGCACCGCCCGAAGGGCCGTCACCTCCTGCAACAGCCGAAGCTTCTCCTCGGCCTGGTGCAGCACGGCGCGCAGTTGCTGGGTCGTGAAGGGGTGCAGCACCACGAAGTCGGCGCCCTCGGCCGCGGCCTCGTCGTCCTGCGACAGACCTTCGGTCGGCAGTATGCACACGATCACCACGCTGGGCCTGAGCTGTCGCGCCTTCGCGATGAAGTCCTCGAGGTCATGGAGGGGCTGGGTGACGTGCTTGAGGATCAGATCCACCTCGGTGAGGCGGAGCGTGCGCAGTGCCTCCTCGTTGGTGGGGGTCGGGAAGACGGAGCAGTCCGGCAACGCCCTGAGCAACTGCGTGTCCAGCGCCTCGTCCTCCGAGAGTAGCAGGACCGTTCTCACGCAGGCACTTTCGCCGGTTTTGCGACCGGCACGGGGAACTCGACCGTGAAGGTGCAGCCGGGTCGGCCGGTATTGTTGCGCGCACGCAGGATCGCGCGATGCGCGTCCGTGATGGCGCGGCAGATGGCCAGTCCCAAGCCGGTGCCGTGGTCTTTCGTCGTCACGAACGGGTTGAAGATCTGTTCGATCATGTCGTCCGGAATGCCGCTTCCCGTATCCGAGACTTCGACCAGCAGGGTCGAGCCGCCTCCCTCGGAGAGATCGGCCACCCGTACCGTGAGCTCGCCCCCGGGATCCATGGCTTCCAGGGCATTCAAGCACAGGTTCAGGAAAAGCTGCTCCAACTGTGACGCGTTGCCGAGGACCGGGCGGGGGGAGCTCTCCCCGACCCGGCGAAGAGCGACACGGCGCTCCTCCAGGCGCGGCTCGAGTAGCTGCAGGGTGTCCCCCAGGGGAACCGTGACGTCCACCGGCTCCATGGGCTGCCGGGAGGCCGATGACAGCAGACGAAACCGGTCGAGAAGCTCATCCACCCGGGCGATCTCGCGGCCGGCCACCCGGCTGAAGTTGTCCCGGAAGCCCGCATCGTCGAAGCGGCTCGGCAGAAGTTGGGTGAAGGTCTTGATCGCCACCAGGGGATTGCGGATCTCGTGCACCATGCCGGAGGCGATCGCCTCCATGGAGGCCAGTCGCTCCGCCCGCCGCCGTTCCCGCTCCAACTCCTTGACGCGGGAGAGATCGCTGAATACCGCCACCGCGCCCACGAGGGCGCCCTGCGGGCTCAGCAGGGGCGAGGTCGTGCACATGAGCGGCACCATCTGGCCGACCTGGTCCGGCAGAGCGATCTCCACCTGCGAGCGCGATTGGCCGTCGCTCAGCGTGGCCTCGATCAGCCGACCCAGAACCGGCGGCAACTGGTCGATACCGCGCCCGCGAAGCACGTCGGCCGACAGTCCCGTGAACTGCTCCGCCGCCTTGTTGAAGACGCTGACCCGGTCCCGGGTTCCTACCGCGACGACCCCGCTCTCGATGGTCGCCAGGGTTTTCTTCAACTCCTCGTTGACCTGAACCACGCGCTGGTGCGTCTGCGCATTGCGGATCGCCACCGCGGACTGGTGCGCGAGCGTCTGAAGCAGGTCGGCGTCGTCAGTGAAGTAGGGGCTGCCCGAGTGCTTTGGCCCGAGGATGATCAGCCCGAACAGGCGTCCTTCCTCGAGAAGCGGCGCGGCGACGTCGGCGTTGAGACGAACCATGTCGGCCTCGCCGGCCGGATCCCGACCGGCGAGCTCGTCGCGAAAGACGAGTGCCTGCACCGCTGCGGCTCGACCAGCCAGAGGTGAGCCCGGGGAGAGCGTGTGCAGCATGACCTCCGGTCCGCTCCTCCAGGCGCACTCGAGTTGCGCCGCATACTCGTCGAGCAGGTAGACCGCGGTCCACTCCGGCTTGAGGACGTCACGAAGGACGTTACCTACGCAGTCCAGGATCGCCGGCAGCTCGATGGTATTGCTGAGCGCCCGGCTCGTCTCGCGAATGATCCGCTGGTAGTCGTACGGCTCGCGGTAGAGGTAACGATCGAACGCCAGCTGAATCCGCATCTTGAGAGGGTAGAAGAGGACCGCAACGCCGAGCCCCAACAGAATCTCGAGCGGGGTGAACCAGGCCCGGTCGCGAACGACGAGATTGCTCGCGACCAGAAGCAGCACCAGGATCGCTCCAGCAACCGCGAACGCCGCCAAATACACCACCCCTTGCTTGATCACGACGCGAATGTTCATGAACCGATGTCTGATGATCGCGTGACCGATGAGACCAAGCATGAGGAGGGAAAAGATCGGGCCAAACTTACTGTGCGTTGAGGTCCCTAGTGTCAAGGGAACGACAACGTTGGTTATCATCGCCAATGCGGTTGGCACCGACAATGCGCCTAGCAAATACCTGGTCTGCAATCTGAAGACTCCCGTTGCTTCCCTGTAGGTTGAAAGAAGTACGGAGAGTCCAAAAACGAAGCACGCTATGACGTAAGTTGAAAAAGGTGCGTGGAGGGGACCGTAACTTACACGAATGCCGTTCTCGCGTAGTTCGGCACTGGTCAGCAGCCAAGGTGACCACGCCAGGAGCGAAAACGCGAGTCCGATGGGCGTAAAGAGCCATTTACCGACGAAAGATCTGCTGCGATCTGAACTCGGGAACTGTTCAGCGAACCTCAGCATCGCGATAGGAATCAGAGCTCCCGCGGCGAAGGCGAGTCTAGCGTATTCGAGGCTCAGGGTGGTTGATGCATCGGCCAGAGCGATTGCAAAGGCCCAAACCGCAATGAGGAGGGCGTAGAGAAGGAAACTCCGGTGCGTAGATGACCGCAGGTTTCGGGTGAAAACGTAAATGCCAATTGACATATTTGCGACCGCACAGAAGAGGAGAATTGAGACGGTGACACTTGGGACAATCATCACGGTGCCCTCTCTCGGCACTAATCCTGGGTGAATCGCCGGACCGTGTTGCTAGTGGCAGGGCTAACGAAGCACGACGCTTCGTTCCGCGACTTGCGCCTGGACGCTCGCCCCGGGAAATTCAACGAGAATCGTCGTCCCAGCCCCCGGCGTCACCGTCTCTGCCCGTATCGATCCCCGATGAGCGTCAGTTATGCTGCGGCAAATCGCGAGTCCCAGTCCTGAGCCTGCTGCCTTCGTTGTGAAGAACGGATCGAAGATCTTTGCGCGAATCATGTCGGGAATCCCGGGACCCGTATCACTAATCGCCACCTGGATCCAGGGTTGACCTTGGCGCTGTAGGCGTACAACTCTGACAGTAAGCTGACCACCCGGAGTCATAGCTTCAATAGCATTGAGGAACAGATTCAAGAACAGTTGTTTAGCTTGAGCGGGATCGATGCTGACAAACGCTTGCAACGACCCTAGATTGCGCACAACAGTCATCTGCATCTGCTCGAGCTGGCCTCTGAGCAAGGCAAGTGTCTCAGAGATTGGTTCACGTATATCCGTGGCCGCCTCGGTTGCTGGCTTTCGAGCTGCGAGGCCTCTAAGTCGACCTACAAGGCCGTCAATTCTATCGATCTCAGTTCGGACGACTTTGGAGAAATCATCTCGAAAGTCAGTATCTGAGAATCGTTCGGGAAGCAACTCCGCGAAGGTCTTGATGGCGACGAGGGGATTCTTGATCTCATGCGCGATACCCGAGACTAGCGAGCCGAAGGACGCCAAGCGTTCTGCCGTGTTCTTCTCGCTTTCAAGAGCCTTGATCTTTGAAAGATCGCTAAATACGATTAGGGCGCCAATGATTGTGCCACGTCCATCCTGGAGAGCAGACGTTGAGCAAACCAGAGGTGTTCGCCGATCTCCTTCACCTGGCAGGACTGTTTCGACCTGAGACCGCGCGTGTCCGTCGGTGAGCGTCTGTCGCAGTTGAGATCCTATAGCACCCGGCAGAGTGTCAATATCGAGAGAGGTCAGGCGCTCTCTGGATAGACCTGTCAGCCGCGCGGCCGTAGAGTTGCAGACGGCGACTCGACCCCTATCGTCGACCGTAATGACCCCGCTGTCCATAGTCCGAAGGATGTTTTCGACATACTGGTTTGCCAGCAGCACCTCTTTGTACAATTGCGCGTTTCGAACAGCTATGCCGACTTGATTGGTCAAGATCGAGAGAAATTCAAGCTCATCAGGATAGAAAGGGTCACCAGACAGTTTAGGTCCTAGGGCAAGGAGACCCTGGAGTCGATGCTCTGGGGTGATTGGTACTACTAGACCCCACTTATGTGTTCTAAGAATCTCGAGAAGAGAGCGAGCTCGGTAGTCATGCAGACGCTTCGGAATCTCCTCGGCCACAAGGGGTTCACTGAGTTTTGCGAAGTATTTCACGAGCGGAGACGAATGTGGCAGAGAGTGAGGGGAGGAAATCGCTGGATCGGAATGCTGCGCCTGCTCGGCTTGGAGCAGGAAGCCGTCCACGGTTGCAAGATAAAGGACCGCACGCTCTGCGCGAACAGCTTGCAGGGCTGTCCGGAGTGTGTAATCGATGAGATTGTCTAGGTCGAGAATGCCAACGAGGGCGCGACTTGCGTCTCGGAGAGCCCTCTGATAGTTGATGTCCGAACGATAAACGTATCTGTCAAGGAGCCGGCCAAACAGACTCCTTAGTGGTGGGAGCAGAAGCCCGATAAGAAGACTCCCCACTAATAAGACTGCGATCTGGGAGCTTTCGAGTCGGAGTGGCGCATAGGCCCACACGGCAGTCAAACCGAGAACTAGCACGACGAAAGCACCTGATAGGGCCAGAAGGAATGTAATGCTTCGTTGCAGGACGAGGCGAATGTTCATGAAACGATAACGGATTAGAGCGTGGGCCGTGAAAGCCAGGAAGATGAGGCCGAAGTACGGGCCGTACTGACCTAGACGTGATGTATGGAAGACTAGGGGAATGATCAGATTGGTAAAGGTTACACCTAGTACCGGTACCAATAGGCCCAACAGTAGATAGTGAAACTGGAGACGTACCAAGCCAGAGGAGGCGCGGTACTTCCGCGCAACCATGAAGCAGCTCGCAGCGAACGCGGAACATGCGTAGAGAGCGAAGAGACGGTGCATTGGCCCATACTCTGGCGTGAGCCCGTGCGCTTCGAGTGTTGCTCCCTGCACTATGAGTGGCGTGAATGACAGCATCACGAGGGAGACCGCCGATACTGCAAACGTAACCATCTGCCAGGTCCATACAAAGTATGGTTCATTGGGAAACGTCCGAAACATGATGAATAAGAAGAAGATCATCAGAGCTGCCGATGCAAAGGTTGTCCGTGTCAAGAGAGTCGACGCCACTGCGACGTGATGAGCAAGAGCGATGCTGAGCGTCCAAACTGCGATGCTGAATGCAAAGTAAGCGAAAGCTCTATGCGCGATTCCTGTTGTCGGCTGCCGAAGAACGTACGAACCGATGATGACGTTTAAAAGCGCGATCGTGGCGAGTGGAAGGATGCTCTGCAGCATCAGTGTCGGTTTAACGCCCCAAGGACGGCGGCTGCATGGGAGCCCGGGACGGGACCGCCGAGGCTGTGTGAATGAACAAAGGCTATTTTGATTCGGGCGATCCTCGAAATATTAGGGACGTAGTCGAGGTCGCAAAGTGGATCTGGAACCTCGTAATTGATCGTCGGGGGAAGCTCCTCTCGTTCAAAGGAAAGTGCGGCACTCATGACTTGCAGGAGCCCCCCGGCAGCGAGTGGTTGGCCGACAGCACCCTTGATGGAAGTTATGGGGACAGCGTAGGCACGCTCGCCGAGAAGTTTTTTGTATACTGCGGTCTCCGCTGCGTCGTCAGACTGCGTTGAGTTGCCGTGGGAATTTATGTGATCCAAACTCTTGAGGGGAATGCCGGCGTTGCTAAAGGCTGCCAGAAACACTTGCTCCAGCCCGAGGCGATACACTTCGTCTGGCTTCCCTGGGAAAGCCCCTTCGGCGCAGCTTCCAGTTCCGAGAATCTCTCCATAGATTCGGACGTTCCGCGCCAATGCTAGATCATAGTCCTCGAGTACTATGCATGCTGAGGCTTCTGCGAGCACAAGCCCCGAGCGGAGGAGATCGTAGGGTCTGGATGCCTTGCTTGGTTCTCCCGACCACCTTGTAAGAAAGGGACCCGCGCAAAAGAGGCTGAAGATGAATTCGGTGACTGGTGCGTCTACCGCGCCCACAACAGCAATGCCAAGATGGCCTGTTTGGATCTGCGACGTTCCCCAGCGCAGGGCGTCCAATCCTGTAGCGCAGCCCGATGCAACTGTAGTGCTAGGTCCCGCAATTGTGAGCGCCTCCACGACGTGAGATGTCGTTGCGTGTGCAGAGAATTCGAGCATTGCAAGTGGGTTCAGTGCGGCAGTCCTATCAGAGAGGAATCTCTTGTGATTGGTCTCACCTATGTCACCCGACCCTGCAGTTGAGGTGCCAAAGCAGACGCCAGCTCTTGCTCCAAACACAGCCATGTTGGCATCTAGTCCGGCATCCTCAGCCGCGAGGTGCGCTGCTGCTACTCCTAGCTGGCTGCAGCGGCTCAATCGCTTCGCCATCCGAGCTTTCATAAAGTCCGAGGGATCGAAATCCCGAATCTCACCCGCGACCTTACAGGGATGGGGCGAGGCATCAAACCCGCTGATGTAGTCGATTCCAGATTTGCCGGCGACGAGGGCGCTCCAAAAGGCGTCCTTGCCGATGCCATTGGGGGCTACCACGCCGAGGCCGGTAATAACTACGCGACGGGACCTTCGCACCGTTCCCCCCCTGAAAGCTCGATGCCTTAGGGATTGAGGGGTAGGACGAGATATAGGTACCGTATCATAAATCCGCGTCGTGCCTACGGATTGCTGAGCCCTGCCTTTGGGGTACAATTAGGCGTGATATGGGCCTCTCTTTCTCGCGCCGGGCCTTCCTGGCGGCCTCGCTGCCGCTTCTAGCGATCCCGCGGGCAGCTTTTGCCGAGGATTCGGCCCGTCAAGTCTTCGATTGCTCGGTCGATGTGGGTGTCCTGTTCAACCTTTTCACTTTCGCCCTCAAGGGCACGGTCGTGAAAGAGGTCGACCGCACCGCCGGCCGCTATCGCGTGACCATGATCGGCGAGGGGAACAGCATTTCGGTGCACACCGAGGCGAGCGGCATAATAAGGCAGACACGGTTCATGCCTGTCGAGACGCACAGCCACAGCACCATCCGCGGGCGGGAGCACTCCGTCATGCATACGTTCTTCCTCGGCCGGCGCCGTCAGGTGGACGTTACCCTCAAGCTGCCCGCCGACCGTCGCGTGGACGATCTCCTGTCGGCCGAGTTGAACTTCGCCGCCAATGTGCTCGAGCAGGAGCCGGACGGCACGTATCGCACGTTCATCGTTCGCCGTGCCCGCCCCGAGAATGAAGCTCCCGACGATGTCTCTGCCAGCGGCTACCGGGCCGAGCTGGTCCCGCTGCGCTTCCAGGTGACGCCGGGCGATGTCCCAGGCCGCCTCAACTCGCTGATCGACATCACCAGCTTCTCCTCCTGGGCACGCAGCAACCAACCCGCGCGGGTTACGTTCACCGCCGACCGACATCTCGAGAGCGTGCAGACCAAGCTGATCCTCGGCACCACCTTCAAAGCCCGCCTCGCGGCCACCGGCTGACGCCTCCCACGATGGGCCACGATCTGGTCGGGCTGGGTGAGGTCATGCTCCGGCTGGCCGCCCCTCCCCCCCAGCGCCTCGACCAGGCTGTCGCGCTCGACGTCCAGATCGGCGGTTCGGAGGCCAACGTGTTGGCGGCCGCTTCACGCCTGGGGCTCCGGACGGCGTTCATCTCGGCGTTGCCGGCCGAGCACGCCTGGGGCGACCGCACGGTGCGCGAGCTCTCCGGCCACGGTGTGGACTGCGCGGGCGTTCTCAGGCGGCCCGGGAGCCGCATGGGCCTCTATTTCCTCGAATACGGCGCGCCTCCGCGCCCAGTCCGCGTGCTCTACGACCGCCGCGACTCGGCGATGAGCCAGCTTGTGCCGGAGGAGGTGGACTGGGCGCTCGTGCGCGGGGCGCGGCTCGTGCACCTCTCGGGCATCACCCCCGCGCTTGGCGACAACCTTCGCGCTGTGGTTCGGCGGGCCTGTCGCGAGGCGCAGGCGGCGGGCGTGCCCGTGTCCTTCGACGTCAACTATCGCTCGCGCCTCTGGTCGGCCAAGGAAGCGCGCGATTTCCTGGCCGAGGTGCTGCCAGGTGTCCGCTATCTCTTCATCGGCTCGGACGACGCGCAGACGGTGTTCGATCTGTCCGGCACCCCGGAGAAGATCCTGGGCGGGCTCGTGCCGCTGGTACCCGCTGCCACCATCGCCCTCACCCTGGGCGAGGCGGGCTCGGCCGTGCTCGATGCGGGCGCGGTCCTGCGGCCGTCACGGCTCTACACGGTCACCACTGTGGACCGCGTGGGCGCGGGCGATGCCTACGCCGCGGGCTTCCTCTCGCGGGTGCTGCAGGGGCGCTCCGTACAGGAGGCCGTGGACGCGGCGACGGCCCTGGCCGCGCTCAAGTGCACGATCTGGGGCGACATCGCACTCGTACGGCCATCCGAGCTGGACGAGCTGATGGCTTCGACGAACGCAGAGATCCGTCGTTAGGGCGCCGATGGCGGAGGTCCCGCGTGAAACCGAAAGGATCCTGAAGGGCCTGACGAAGGCCCAAAGCGAGGCCGTCACCCACGAAGCCGGGCCGCTGCTCATCATCGCGGGGGCGGGAACCGGCAAGACCACCGTCATCACCCACCGCATCGCGCACCTGATCGCCACGCGCAAGGCCCGGCCCTCCGAGATCCTCGCGCTGACGTTCACCGACAAGGCCGCAGCCGAGATGGAAGAGCGCGTGGACCAGCTCGTGCCCTACGGCTACGCGGATGTGCAGATCCTGACCTTCCACGCCTTTGGCGACCGGCTGATCAAGGAGAACGCGCTCGAGCTCGGGCTCACGCCGGACTTCCGCCTGCTCCTCCGGGCCGAGCAGGTGATCTTCCTGCGCGATCATCTCTTCGAATTTCCGCTCAGGCACTTTCGGCCGCTGGGCGACCCGACACGGCATGTGCAGGCCATGATCACGCTGTTCAGCCGGCTCAAGGACGAGGACGTGGGAGCGGACGAGTACCTGGCCCACGCCGAGGGGCTGCTGGCCGGAGCCGGCGACGCCGCCGCCCGAATGGAGGCCGAGGAGCACGTGGAACTGGCGCGCGCCTACGCGCAGTACCAGACGCTCATGGCGCGCCTCGGCCAGATCGACTTCGGCGACCAGATCGTGGAAGTGCTCCGACTCTTCCGCACCCGGCCGCACGTCCTCAGGCGCTGCCAGGAGCGCTATCGCTTCATCCTCGTCGACGAGTTCCAGGACACCAACTACGCGCAGTTCGAGGTGGTCAAGTTCCTGGCCGCGAAGCACCGGAACGTGACGGTGGTCGGAGACGATGACCAGGCCATCTTCCGCTTCCGCGGCGCCTCGATGAGCAATATCCTCGATTTCGACCGGACGTATCCCGGTGCGAGGAAGGTTGTACTCCTCGAGAACCGTCGCTCGCCGCAGACCGTGCTGGACGCCGCTTACGCGCTGATCCAGCACAACAATCCGGACCGCCTCGAGGTGGCGCAGCATATCGACAAGAAGCTGGTCTCGACCGGGCCCGACGGCAAGGCGCGCGCGGGACTCCCACCCCAACACCTCACCTTCGACACCGTATCGAGCGAATCCGATCGGGTGGCGGAGATGATCGCCGAGGAGCACGCGCGGGGCAGGGCATACCGCGACTGCGCCATCCTCGTCCGCGCGAACCATGACGCCGACGCGTTCCTGCGCGCGCTCAACCTGCGCGGCATACCCTGGACGTTCTCGGGCAACGCGGGACTCTACGGCCGGCCGGAGATTCGCCTCCTGATCGCGTTCCTCCGGAGCGTGGCTCACACCGACGATTCGGTCAGCCTGCACTACCTTGCCTCGTCGGACATCTACCAGGTGCCGATCGTGGACCTGACGGAGTGCGCGACCTACGCCGATCGGAGGCACCGGACGCTCTTCCATGTCCTGCGGCAGGTGCCCTCGGATCTCGACGTGAGCGAGGAAGGGCGCGGGGCCATCGGGCGGCTCGTGGCGGATCTCGAGCGCTACATGGAGCTCTCGCGCGAGACGCCCACGGGCGAGCTCCTCTACCAATTCCTGGTGGATTCGGGTCTGATGACCCGCTACGCGAAGGCGCCGGCCGAGCAGGAGCAGGAGGTGCAGAACGTCAGCAAGTTCTTCACGCGCGTGCGCGACGCTTCGCGCGTGCTCCAATACGACAACGTGCGCGAGTTTGTCAACCACCTGGATGCCTTGATGGATGCGGGCGACGACCCCGCGCTGGCCGAGGCCGATACCGACATCCCGGCCGTCCAGGTGCTCACCGTCCACAAGGCCAAGGGCCTCGAGTGGCCGCTGGTCTTTCTCGTCAACTGCATCCAGGAGAAGTTTCCGACGCGACGGCGCGGGGACGCGCTCGAGATGCCGCTCGGGCTGATCAAGGACACGCTGCCCACCGGCGACTTCCACCTCCAGGAAGAGCGCCGGCTCTTCTACGTCGGCATGACGCGGGCGAAGGAAGCCCTCTATCTCACCGGCGCCGAGGACATGGGCGGGCGCAAGAAGTGGAAGACGAGCCAGTTCGTCGTCGAGGCGCTCGACCTGCCCAAGGAGGCGGCGCGCCCCTTCACGGCCAATGCCATCGAGGCGCTCCTCCGCAACGCGCCGCCGCCCGCGCCGGAGTGCGGCAGCACAGCCCCGATCCCGCCCGAGCAGGAGCTGACGGTCAGCCACAACCAGGTGGACGACTACGAGACCTGCCCGCTCAAGTATCAGTACATCCACATCAAGCGTATCCCGCTGCGACAACACCATAGCGTGGTGTACGGCAGCGCCATTCACAGGGCGGTTGAGTTCTACCTGCGGCGCCGGGCCGTGGGGAATTTCACTTCGCTGGATGACTTCTTGAAAGCCTTCGACGACGCCTGGCGGAACGAGGGATTTCTCACGCGCGAGCACGAGGAGCAGCGCAAGCGCGCGGGCGTCGAGGCGCTGACGCGCTTTTACCACGAGGAAGAGGCGTCGGGGCAGAAGCCGACGGACGTCGAGGGCGAGTTCGGCTTCGCGCTGGGGCCGACCCGCGTGCGGGGGCGCTTCGACCGGGTCGACGAAACACCGGAGGGCACGGTGGTCATCGACTACAAGTCGAGCGACGTGACCGACCAGAAGAAGGCCGACCAGCGCGCGAAGGACAGCTTGCAGCTCAAGATGTACGCGCTCGCGCAGAGGGAGATGACGGGCACTCTGCCGGTGCGCGTGGAACTGCGCTTCCTCGAGTCGGGGCTCACGGGCCGCCACACGCCGACCGAGGAGGACCTCGACGAGGCGATCCAGGCGATCGAAGCCGCCGCGGCCGGCATCCGCGCTCGCCGCTTCGACGCCACGCCCGGCTACCAGACCTGCCGCTACTGCGCCTACAACCAGATCTGTCCCAGCACCGCCACGCGGGAATAGGAGAGCCCCATGAAGCTCAAGGCCAACGGCATCGAGATCAACTACGACAAGCAGGGAACCGGGCCCGTGGTGACGCTGAGCCACTCGCTCGCCTGCAACCTCCACATGTGGGACGAACAGGCCAAGGCGCTGGCCGGACGCTACACGGTGCTGCGCTTCGACACGCGCGGCCATGGCGAGACGAGCGCGCCCGAGGGCGCTTACTCGCTCGAGCAGATGACCGACGATCTCAAGGGGCTTCTCGACGGGCTCGGCATCAAGGAGACGCACTTCGTCGGGCTGTCCATGGGTGGCATGATCGGGCAGACCTTTGCCCTCAAGCACCCGGCCATGATCAAGAGCCTCGTCCTCTGCGACACGACCAGCCGGTATCCCGCTGCGGCGGGATCCGTCTGGGAGGACCGGATCAAGACCGTCGGCGCCAAGGGCATGGAGTCGATGGTGGCGGGGACGCTCGAGCGCTGGTTCACCGCGCCATTTCGCGCGCGCCGGCGGGACGTGGTGGACCGGATCGGCGGCATGATCCGCGGCACACCGCCGGCGGGCTATATCGGCTGCTGCCACGCCATCCCCAAGATCAACGTGACCGACAGGCTCAAAGAGCTGCACTGTCCGGCGCTGGTCATCGTGGGCGAGGAGGATCCGGGCACGCCGGTCGTGATGGCGCGTGACATCCACGCGGCGCTGCCGGGCGCGCAGCTGGCCATTCTCCGGTCGGCGTCGCACCTGTCCAACGTCGAGCAGCCCGAGGAATTCACGCGCGTGCTGCTGGAGTTCCTCGACAAGGCCTCCGGCAAGAGCGCGCGTTAGGAGCCTGGCCCCTCTGATGGCGCCGGAGCGGCCGGGGAGGGCGTGGATCAGGCCGCTGCGCCTCTGGTGCGGCCTGATCCTGTTCACGTATCTCCTGACGCACTTCACCAATCACGCGCTCGGCCTGGTCTCGCTCGACGCCATGGCGGTGGGGCGCGTCTGGTTCCTCGCCCTCTGGCGCAATCCTGTCGGGACGTCGGTGCTCTACGGCGCGCTCCTGACGCACTGGCTGCTCGGGCTGTGGCTTCTCTACAGGCGGCGGACCCTCCGCATGCCCATCTGGGAGGCCACACAGATTCTGTTCGGGCTCTCCGTGCCGCCGCTCCTCGTGTATCACTTCGTGGGCACGCGCCTGGCGTACTCGATGTTCGGGGTCGAGGACGTGTATCCGCGCGTGGTGCTCTTTTTCTGGGTGACAAACCCGTGGACCGGCTTCCGCCAGTCGTCGCTGCTTGTCATCGCATGGGCACACGGTTGTATTGGGCTGCACTTCTGGCTTCGGCTCCGGCCCTGGTACCGGCGCTCCTTCCCGCTGTGGCTCAGCGCCTTCGTGCTCGTGCCGGTACTCGCGTTCCTGGGTTTCACCGAAGCCGGCAGGGAAGTGACGGCCCTGGCGCGCGATCCAGGCTTCGTGCCGCGCCTCATGGTCGAGACCCGCAATCCCTCCGCGGCCCAGCGGGGCACGCTCCTGGGGGTGCGCGAGGCGATCGTCACCACGGTGTGGGGGCTTCTCGTGCTGACGGTGTTGGCGCGCGCCGGACGGGCGTACCTCTCGCGGCGTCGCGGAATGATCCGGCTTTCCTATCCCGACGGACGGAGTGCCGTCGTTCCGCTTGGCTGGACGGTGCTCGAGGCGAGCCGCTTCGCGGGGATCCCGCACGCCTCGGTGTGCGGCGGCCGCGGTAGGTGCTCGACCTGCCGGATTCGCGTCTCGGCCGATCCGGCGGTGCTGCCGCCGCCCAGCACGCAGGAGCTGCGCGTGCTCCAGCGCGTGGGCGCGGCGCCCAACGTGCGCCTGGCCTGCCAGCTGCGGCCGACCGGCGATCTTTCGATCGTGCCCCTGTTGCTGCCGACGGTGGGCGCGGAGGCCGGCCAGGTTCCAGGGGGCGACGGACAGGAGCGGGAGATGGTGGTCCTCTTCGCCGACCTTCGCGGCTTCACGCGGCTCGCCGAGCACAAGCTGCCCTACGACGTCGTCTTCTTCCTGAACCGCTACTTCGAGGCCGTTGGCGGTGCCATCGCCGACGCGGGCGGCATCGCGAACCAATACACGGGCGATGGCGTCATGGCGCTCTTCGGCGCCCAGACGGACCCCGGGGTGGCGTGCCGCCAGGCGCTCCGGGCATCCGGAGCCATGATCGCGCGCGTCGAGGAGTTCAGCCGGTCTTTCGGGGCCGAGCTCGATGGGCCGCTCCGTCTCGGCATCGGCATCCACACCGGCCCCGCCGTCGTCGGCGAGATGGGCTACGGCAAGACGCGCTATCTCACCGCCGTCGGTGACACCGTGCACGTCGCGAGCCGGCTCGAGGCGCTGACCAAGGAATACGAGTGCGAGCTCGTTGTCTCCGAGCAGGTGATGGCGCGCGCCGGACTGTCGGCGCCCGAGTGGCCGCGCCACGACCTGACAGTGCGGAACCGCGAGGCACCGCTCCGCATCGTCGTGGTGAAGGACGCGCGGTATCTCGTCGACCGCATCCTCGCGGGCGACGGCGCCGAGAGGCAGCCGACGTGAATCGCCACGCCGGCCCCCCCGGCCCGGACACCGGGCCGCCGCCCACGCCCGAGCCGAGCTACGCCGAGCGCGCGCGGACCCTCGTCCATCTCGCGCGCTCGGGCACGTTCTCGACGCTCTCGCGCCGGCACTCGGGCCATCCCTTCGGCTCGGTCATGCCATATGCGCCGGATGAGCACGGCGCGCCGCTTCTCCTCATCAGCAGCATGGCCATGCACACGCAGAACCTCGAGGCCGATCCGCGCGCGAGCCTGCTGGTGACGCAGCCGGGATGGACGGAGGACCCGCTTGCCGGCGGGCGCGTCACGCTGATGGGCCGTGCGACGCGCGTGCCGGATCACGAGCAGTCCGTGGCGCGCGAGGCCTATCTCGCGCGACATCCCAAGGCTGCCTTCTGGGTGGACTTCGAGGATTTCGCCTTCTGGCGGCTCGAGGTGGCGGACGTCTACTTCGTGGGCGGCTTCGCGGCGATGGACTGGGTGACGGGGGATGGCTATGCCGCCGCGCGGCCTGATCCGCTGGCCGACTCGGCTGAAGACATCGTGGCGCACATGAACCGTGACCATCCGGCCGCGGTACTCACGCTGGCGCGGGCTCATGCCGATGCTGACGCCGAGGAAGCAACCATGCTCTCGGTGGACCGCCTCGGCTTCCGTGTGCGCGTGCGCAGCGGCGAGCGTCTCCACGGCGCGCGTATCTCCTTCCTGCGAGAAGTCGTGAGCGCGGAGGAGTGCCGCGCCGCGCTCATCGAGATGATTCAGGCCGCGCGGCGCTAGCCGGCGCCCGATCGATGTATCCTATTCTGAGCGCTGACAGCACGGGCGGGGAGCATCTAGGCTTCCCGCATGGAGGAGCGTGATGAGCGTGGACGTGGTGCGGCGGCGATTCACGGTGGACGAGTACCTACACATGGCCGAGGTCGGCATCCTGACGGAGCGCGACAGGGTCGAGCTGCTCGACGGTGAGATCGCCGAGATGACGCCGTCCGGCCGCCGCCACGCGGGCGGGGAGCATCTAGGCTTCCCGCATGGAGGAGCGTGATGAGCGTGGACGTGGTGCGGCGGCGATTCACGGTGGACGAGTACCTGCACATGGCCGAGGTCGGCATCCTGACGGAACGCGACAGGGTCGAGCTGCTCGACGGTGAGATCGTCGAGACTACCGCGATGCCGACGTGGAACCCCGCGACGTGTTGCTCCTCATCGAGGTCTCGGGCACATCGATCAGGCGCGACCGCGAGCTCAAGCTTCCCATCTATGCCCGTGCCGGGATTCAAGAGTACTGGATCGTGGATGTCCAGGAAGAGATGGTCGAGGCCTACACGAGACCGTCCGCGTCTACCTACGCGTCAGTCCAGCGATTCCGTCGAGGCGACGTGGTCAGCCCGTCGGCCTTCCCCGACCTCCGCATCAGCGTGGACGAGATCTTCGCCTAGTAGTCCTTCGGGTCCAGCCAGTCTCGCAGCCCATCGCCCGCCAGGTTGAAGGCGAGCGTCAGCGAGAAAATCGCGAGCCCTGGCCACCAGGCCATCCACGGCGCCGTCTCGAGGAATTGCTGGGCCGCGTTGAGCATGGTGCCCCAGCTCGGGCTGGGTGGCTGCACTCCCAGTCCCAGGAACGAGAGGATCGCCTCGGCGATGATGGCTGCCGGGATCGAGACCGTCGCCTGGACGAGGAGCGAGCTCGTGATATTCGGCAAGATGTGCCGGCCCATCACGCGCAGGTCACCGGCGCCGAGCGCGCGGGCGCCCTGGACGAATTCCTCCTCGCGCGTGGACAGCACGAGACCGCGCGTGAGCCGGATGTAGGTCGGCGTCGCGCCCACGCCGATCGCCACGGTGGCGTTGGTGAGCGATGGGCCCAGGATCGTGACGAGCCCGATGGCGAGGATCAGGAACGGAAACGACAGCCACGCGTCCGTCAGCCGCATGATGAGCTGGTCGAAGGCGCCCCGGTAGAAGCCGGCCACGAGGCCGGCGGGCACGCCGATGGCCATGGCGAGGAGAATGGCGAAGACACCGGCCTGCATGGAGATCCGGGTGCCGTACACCACCCTCGAGAGCACGTCGCGCCCGAGATCGTCGGTCCCGAACAGGTGCGCGGCGCTCGGGGCTTTGCGCGTCTGGCTCCAATCCGTGCGCAGCGGGTCGTCCGGCGCGATCCACGGCGCCCCCAGCGCCAGCAGGAGGTAGAGGAGCACCACCGCGGCGCCGATGAGGGCCGGCGGACGCCGCGCAGCGCGCCGCCACGCGAGCTGAAGCCGCGTGATCTGGCCGGCCCGACCGGAGCCGGGAATCGAGGCTGCCAGCGCGCCCTCACTGGGCACTTGCCGCTCCCTTGACGCGAATGCGCGGGTTCAACAGCGAATACGACACGTCCACCAGCAGGTTGATCAGGACGTAGGCGCCGGCGGTGATCAGCACGAGGCCCTGAACGAGCGGGTAGTCGCGTGTGAAGACCGACTCCACGATCAGCCGTCCGAAGCCCGGCACGACGAAGATCTGCTCGGTCACGACGGCCCCGCCCATGAGCGCGCCCATCTGCAGTCCCAGGATCGTGACTACCGGAATGAGGCCGTTGCGGATCGCGTGGCGGAAGATGACCACGCGCCCGGCCAGCCCCTTGCTGTAGGCGGTCCGTATGTAATCCGCGCTCATCACCTCGATCATGCTGTTGCGTGTCTGGCGCATGAGCACCGCCGCCAGCGTCGTCCCGAGCACGAAGGTGGGCATGAGCATGCGCGTGAGGTTCGCGACGGGGTCCTGGAGGAACGGCACGAACCCCGAGGCCGGGAGCCAGCCGAGCCGCACCGAGAAGAACAGGATGAGCATGATGCCCAGCCAGAAGCTCGGCACCGACAGACCACAGAGCGAGAGCGCGTTGGCGAGATAGTCCCAAAACGTGTTGCGGCGGACGGCGGAGAGCACGCCGACCGGGATGGCGATCGCGAGGGCGACCAGGATGGAGAGGCACGCCAGCTCGAGGGTGATGGGCAGCTTGCCCGCCACCGTCTTGGTCACGGTCTCGCGGGTTCGAACGGACTCGCCCAGGTCGCCACGGATGGCCAGCCCGACCCACCGGAAGTACTGGATCGGGATCGGGTCGTTGAGGCCGTATTTCTGGCGGATGTCAGCGAGCCCCGCCTCGTCGGCTTCGGTACCCGCCATGACGCGGGCGGGATCGCCCGGAATCATGCGCACGCCCGTGAAGACGATGATGCTGATCATCACGAGCGTGACCATCGAGATGGCGATGCGCTGGATCAGGTATTCGAGCACGGCGTCTCACGCGTCCGGCGGCGCGCCGCGTTGGTGCGCCGCCGGACGCTACCTTCCGCTACTGCCAGGACGCGCCCTTGATGCGGATGAGGCCGTCGGGCACCGCCTTGTAGCCCTTGAAGGCCTTCGGAAACGCGACGATGTAGTTCGCGTGATAGATGTAGATGATGTTGCGGCGGGCGAAGGCGAACTTGTCGACGGCCTGCTTGTACAGCGAGGTGCGCTGGGCCAGGTCGCTGACCTCGCGCGCCCGGTTCAGGATCACGTCCACGCCCTCGTCGCAGGCTTGCGTGGTGTTCAGCGTGGCGCCGCAGGTGTGGAACTGGAAGATGTTCGCGTCCGGGTCCACCCGTCCGCTCCAGCCGATCAGGAAGGCCTGGTCCTTGCCCGCGTCATTGTCGTTGAGCGCCGAGGCGAACTCGGAGGGCTTGAGGCTGACGTTGAAGCCCGCCTCCTTCACCATGCCCTGGAGGACTTCGCCGACCCGCCGCTGCTGGGGATCGTTGATGATGACCATCTCGAAGCTGTAGCCGCCCGCGAGGCCCGCGTCGGCCAGGAGCTTCTTCGCCTTGGCCACGTCGCGCACGGGGCACTTGCGGGTCTTGTCGAAGAAGGGGCTCACGGGAGAGATGGGCGTGCAGCCGGGGGTGTTCTGGCCGTCCCACGCGACCTTGTTGAGCGCCTCGCGGTCGATGCTGAGATCCAGCGCCTCGCGCACCCGCGGGTCATTGGCCAGTGGCGTGCCCAGGTCTCCCGGCGGCTTCGGGGGCTTGCCGTTCTTGTTGTGCAGGTTGATGGTGATGCCGTTGTAGCCGATGCCGGTCACGCTCGAGACCTCGAGCTTCCCGTCCTTGCGGAGGTTGGCGGCGTCCGTCGGTCCCACCTGATGCATCATGTCGATGTCACCGGACCGCAGATTCGCCAGCCGCACGTTGTCGTCGGGGATGATGCGGAAGATCAGGCGGTCGAACTTCGCGGCGCTCTTGTCGAAGTAGTGCGGCGATTTTTCCAGCACGATGCGGTCCTGCGGCACGCGCTCCACGAACTGCCACGGCCCCACGCAGACGGGCGCCGTGCCGAATTTCTCCCCGAGCTTGTTCGCCGCGGTCGGCGAGACGGGCATGCCCGAGCGGTCGGCCAGGATGGCCACCAGCGGGGAGAAGGGCGTCTTGAGCTTGAGCCGCACCGTGAGCGGGTCCACCACCTCGATCGAGTTGACCGACTCGAGCTCGCTCCGCCGGTTGGAGCCCTTCATGTTGAGGTGGCGGTCGAGCGAGTACCGGACGGATTCCGCGTTCATGAGCGTGCCGTCGTTGAATTTCACGCCCGTCCGCAGCTTGATCGTGACCGTCTTGCCTCCGTCGGCGAAGGTCGGCATGTCGGCCGCGAGCTGGGGGAAGATGCGCAGGTTCTCGTCGATCTCGTAAAGCTTCTCGCACATCTGGGAGAAGATGATCCGCCCGACATAGGTGCGGGACGGGGTAGGGTCGAGAATATCGGGGTCCTGGTTCAAGGCCACGACCAGGGTTTTCTTCTGGGCCTGGGCCGGCTCCGCCGCCAGCGTGAGGGCCATGAGAAGAGCCATGATCGTCGTCAGCGCGCGCCGCATGAGCATGGGCACTGCCTCCATCGCTAGTGGTTGACCCCGGGGCGACCTGGCCGCAAAATCGCGCCCATCATACATCTGCCAAGGTAAGCGCGAAAGGGAGGAGGCCTCATGACCCAGCTGGGAGAGCAGCGGGCGGAGCCGGCAAAGATGGCCGGTGTGATCGGGCGGCTGGCGGGCGAGCTCGCGCTTGGCGAGGAGCCGGCATGCTTCATCGCCGTCCTCGAGAGCGAGGAGGGCACGCCGCGGGATGAGTGACGAGACTCTGGTCGGCCTCGCCGAGGACATCCGGGCAGGGCGGATCTCGCCCGTCGAGGTGGTCGAGCGCAGCCTCGGGCGCATCCGAAAGTGGGACAGTCGCCTCCACGCGTTCATCCGGCTCGACGAAGAGGGCGCGCTCAAGGCCGCGCGAGCGCTCGAGGCCGACGCCGCTGCCGGGCGCTGGCGGGGGCCGCTCCACGGCGTGCCGCTCGCCTTCAAGGACCTCTGTCACCTCCGCGGGCTGCCCACCTCGTGCGGCACGCGCACGCCCGACTACTTCGTGTCCGATCAGGAGTGCACGGCGGCGCGGCGGCTTCTCGACGCCGGCGCCATCAGCCTGGGTAAGCTCAACATGACCGAGCTCGCGATGGGTCCCTTCGGCGACAACGCGCATCACGGCGACGTCGACAACCCGTGGCTGCCGGGGCATGTGGCGGGCGGCTCTTCGAGCGGCTCCGCCGCGGGCGTGGCCGCGGGCTTCTTCGAGGGCGCCATCGGCTCGGACACGGGCGGCTCCATCCGGCTTCCCGCCGCCTGCTGCGGCGTCGTCGGCATCAAGCCGACCTACGGCCGTGTCAGCCGCGCCGGCGCCATGCCGCTCTCATGGTCCATGGACTATCTGGGCCCGCTTGCGGGGACGGTGCGCGACGCCGCCCTGATGCTCACGGTGATGGCCGGGCGCGATCCAGCCGACGCGACCGCGAGCAGCCGCGCCGTGCCCGACTACGCGTCCGGACTCGAGGGCGACATCGCGGGAGTCCGGATCGGCCTGCCGGCGAACTACTTCTTCGAAGGTGTGGAAGAGCAGATCGCGGCAGGGGTCCGCGCGGCGGCGCGTCTGCTGGAGGATCTTGGCGCGCGCGTGAGCGAGATCCGCCTACCCGATCCCAAAGATATGCTGGACCTGTCCATGCTGATCACGCGCGCCGAGGCCTCAGCGCTCCACGCGCGGATCTTCCGGGAGCGCCCGCAGGATCTCCAGCCCGTGGTGCGTGCCAGGCTCGAGGTGGGCTTCGGCATCTCGGCCTACGACTACCTCCAGGCGCAGCGCCTGCGCGCCACGCTCACCCGCGCCTTCGTCCGCGATGTTTTCGGCGAGGTGGACGTGCTGATGACGCCCGTGATCCCCGAGCCTCAACCCGCGCTGGCCGCGCTCAAGGCGACGGCCGTGGACGAGTTCAACGCGCGGGCGGGACGCTTCTCGGGGCTGACCCGCCCATTCAACGGTCTCGGTCTGCCCGCGATCTCCGTGCCGTGCGGTTTCGGGGGTACGGGGCTGCCGCTCGCATTCCAGCTGGTGGGACGCCCGTTCGCCGAGGCGCTCCTTCTGCGGCTGGGGCACGCCTACCAGGAGAACACCGGCTGGCCGGCGCGGCAGCCCGAACTGGGCTAGCGTCTACAGGACGTAGTGAAGGGCGTAGATGCCCGTGATGGCGCCGGCCTCGGCGCCGTGGGCCTCGAGCGCTTTCGCCCCCAGAATCTCCGCGCACGCGCGCTGGACGATGTCGGCATCCGTGCCTTCCACGAGCAGCACCCAGCGCGCCACCTCATCGGGCTTGTCTCGGATCGCTTTCTCCGCGGTCTTGACCGTGGTCGTCTCGACGTCGGCCTCGCAGAGATGCGCCGCCGAGATGCCGGGCCGCTCGAGCAGCTTGGGCAGGGCCTCGCTCGTCAGCCACTGCCGGAGCGCCTGCTCGCGTCCGACCGCCGGACCGAGCCGGATGGTCGCCATGGCGCCGCCGATGCCGCGCCCGAGGGAGAGCGTGTTGCGACACGCCGTCCGGTTCGAGTTCCTGAAGAGTGCGAGGCATTTCCGCGTCCACGGCGTCGGGTTGTTGAGGCGCTCGACGTAGGCGGGGCTCGCGAGCGTCTCGAGGGTCTCGGTCTCGTACATCATGAAGTACTTGGGCGCGGCCGCGACCGCGATGTAGCGCCGGCCGCGCAGGAACCCGGGCACGCTGCACCGCTCCGGCATGTGCTCGCGCGTGTGCCAGTCGTTGTAATCGACTTCTCCGGAAGCGTCGACGTCGGCCCAGAAGGCCAGGATGGCCTTGCCCAGCAAGCTCATGCGGCCGACCCTAACCGCTGGCAGAGGTCGCGTCAAGAGGGCGCCGGCCTCCGGCGGCTGTTGCGATACACTACGGCCAATGGCCATCCCGGCGCGACGGACCTGGGCCGCTGTCGTTCGCCTCCTCGAGCGGGACGAGCGCCTCTTCGCGTTCCTGCTGGCCGTGGTCATGGTCGGCGGCCTCTCGAGCCTCGGGCTGGCACTCCGGCCGCGGCACCGCATCGACCTGCCGTCCCTCGTCTTCTGGTTCGCCATGTACAAGGCGGGCATCCTCGCGCTCGTCAGCCTCAACCCGCGCTCGACCCGCGTGGTGTTCAGCGGGGCGCTCGCCGTGGACCTGCTGCTCATCTTCGCCCTTCTGTACCTCACGGGGGGCGGCGACAGCCTCTTCGTCAATCTCTTTTACCCGCTCGTCGCCGTCAACGCGTACTACTTCGGCCGCTGGGTCGGGCTCCTCCTGACTCTCATGGCGGGGCTCCTCTATTGGGCGGCGGCCTTTCTGGCGCAGCCCGAGGCGTCGTGGACCGCGGTGGTGATGGTGATGGCGTTCGTCGGGCTGCCCGGCTTCGCGGTGGGTCACGTGGCCGATCGCGAGCGGCGAGCCCGCGGCGAGGTTCTCGTCGCGGAGCGAATGGCCACGGTCGGCAAGCTCTCGCTCAAGGTCGCCCACGAGGTGCGCAACCCGATCGCGGCCATCGGGCTGAACGCCGAGATGGTCGGCGACCTCGTCAGGGAGCGCGGCGGCGCGGACATGGCGGAGGCGGCCACGCTCGTGACCGCCATCCGCGAGCAGGTCAACACGCTGGACGCGATCACCGAGGAATACCTGGCCTTCGCGCGCTTTCCGCGCCCGCAGTACGACGAGGACTCGGTCAACGAGATGGTGGCGGCCCTCGTGGAGTTCGTGCGGCCCCTCGCCGCGCGGCAGGGTAGCGAGGTCGAGGCGACCACGGATCGGACGGTGCCCCCCATGGCCATCGACCGCACCCTGCTGCGCCAGGCCATCTTGAACCTCGTCAAGAACGGGCTCGAGGCGCTGGGCCGGGGTGGCAAGCTCACGGTGAGCACCCGGCGCGTGGACGACCAGGTGGAGATCGACATCAGCGACACCGGTCCCGGCATCGCGCCCGAGGTGGGCAAGCGGCTCTTCGAGCAGTTCTTCACCACCAAGGCGCAGGGCACCGGCTTGGGACTCTACATCTCGCGGCAGATCATCGAGGAGCACGGCGGCACGCTGCGCTGGCGGAGCGCCCCGAGAGCGGGCACCACGTTCACCGCGAGCCTGCCCATCAAGAGGGCCGAGCATGTCTGACCAGGCGACTCTGCTCGTGGCGGACGACGACGAGGCGGTGCGCCTGAGCCTCGAGCGCGCGCTCACGCGCGAGGGCTATGGGGTCGTCCTCGCTCCCGACGGTCAGGCCGCGCTCGACCGGCTGCGGCAGGGGGGCGTCGATCTCCTGCTCTCGGACCTCAGGATGCCAGGACTGACCGGCCTCGAGCTGCTGAAGCTGGCGAAGGAAGTGGCGCCCGACGTGGACGTGATCCTCCTCACCGCCTTCGGCACGGTCGAGGAGGCGGTTCGCGCGATGAAGGACGGCGCCATCGACTTCCTGACCAAGCCGCTCCAGCGCGCCCAGCTCTTGCGCGTGGTCCGGCAGGCGCTCGAGCGCCGCTCGCTGATCCAGCAGAACCGCGCCCTCCAGCGCCGCCTCGACGACCTGCTTCGCCAGGGCAACGCCATCGGCGTCAGCCCCGCTTTCAAGCAGATGATGACGCTCGTCCAGCAGGTGGCGGACAGCTCGGCGACCGTCCTCATCCAGGGAGAGAGCGGCACCGGCAAGGAGCTGGCCGCCCGTGCCATCCACGACGGCTCGCCCCGGCACGGCGGCCCATTCGTCGCCGTCAATTGCGCGGCGCTGCCGGAGACGCTGCTGGAGTCGGAGCTCTTCGGCTACGAGAAGGGTGCGTTCACCGGCGCCGCCGGCCGCAAGGAAGGGCGCTTCGAGCTGGCGGACGGCGGCACGCTGTTTCTCGACGAGGTCGCCGATCTCTCGCCCGTGACCCAGCCCAAGATCTTGCGCGTGCTCCAGGAAGGCGAGTTCGAGCGCGTGGGAGGGACCCGCACCATCCGCGTGGACGTGCGCATCGTCACCGCCACCAACCAGGACCTGGCGCAGCTGGTGCGCGACAAGCGCTTCCGCGAAGACCTCTACTACCGGCTCAACGTGATCACCGTCACGACGCCGCCGCTCCGCGATCGCCGCGAGGACATCCGCGTGCTCGCGCAGCACTTCCTTCGCGTCTACGCCGCCAAGAACAACCGCGTGCTGGAGGGCTTCACGGACGAGGCCCTCGGCTGTCTCGAAGCGTATCGCTGGCCCGGCAATGTCCGCGAGCTCGAGAACGTGGTCGAGCGCGCGGTGGTGCTGGCGCGCGGCGCCGTCATCGAGGCGGCCAACCTGCCGCCCAACGTCACGGAGCGCTCGGTCACCTTCGCGCGCACGGAGCCTGCGGGCGGGCCGGCCGCGCCGGGCGCGGCGCCGGACGGCGTCTTCACCATCCGCGTCGGCACGCCGCTGGCCGAAGTGGAGCAGCGCGTGCTCGAGGAGACGCTGCGGTTTGCGAAGGGCAACCGTACCGTCACCGCCAAGCTCCTCGGCATCGATCCCAAGACGGTCTTCCGCAAGCTCAAGCAGGTCGAGGCCGAGGAGAGCCCGGCCGACCCTTCCGACACGCCGCCCGAGTCCTGACCGGTGGCCTTCGAGCAGATCCGCTACGACGCGGCCGGCGGTGTCGTCACCGTCACGCTCAACCGGCCGGAAAAGCTCAACGCGGTCACGGCCGTGCTGATCCGGGAGCTGCTCGACGCCTTCGACGCGGCCGACGCCGACGATGCGGTGCGCGTGGTGATCGTGACGGGCGCGGGCCGCGCTTTTTGCGCCGGCGCCGATCTTTCCGGGGGCACCCGGACCTTTGATCGCTCCACGCCGTCAGGTACCGCGGGCGACAGCGAGCACCGTGACGGCGGCGGGCTCGTCTCGCTCAGGATCTACGACATGAAGAAGCCCGTGATCGCCGCCATCAACGGCCCGGCGGTGGGCTTCGGCGCCACCATGACGCTGCCGATGGACATCCGCATCGCGTCCTCGTCGGCGCGCATGGGCTTCGTCTTCTCGAGGCGCGGCGTGGTGCCCGAGGCCTGCAGCACATGGTTCCTGCCTCGTCTCGTCGGCATGCAGCGCGCCGCCGAGTGGGTCTACACGGGGCGCGTGTTCGGAGCGGAAGAGGCGCTGGCGGGCGGGCTCGTCAGTCGCGTGGTGCCGCCGGAAGCGCTCATGGAGACGGCGCTCGCCCTCGCACGCGAGATAGCCGACAACACGTCCGCGATCTCCGTGGCGCTGGCCAGGCAGATGATGTGGAAGCTCCTGGGCGCCGACCATCCCATCGAAGGGCACCGCCTCGACTCGCGCGGCATGGCCTGGACCGGACGCTCCGCGGACGCCCGCGAAGGCATCACCGCCTTCCTCGAGAAGCGCCCGCCGCGCTTCCCCCTCAAGGCCAGCCGGGACATGCCGCCCTTCTATCCGTGGTGGAGCGAGCGCTCCTTTAAGTGAGGGGCGCCCGCCTCTTCCGGCTCGACCGGACCCGCCTCCTCTGCCTCGTACTCTTCTGCAACGCCTGCGGCCTGGGCGCCTTCGGCCCGCTCCTGCCCGAGATCGGCCGCACACAGTCACTCGCGGACTGGCAGCTGGGGCTCGTGGCGGCCGCTTTCGGCTTTGCGCGCACGGTCGCCGCCATGCCCACGGGGCTCCTCGTCGCCCGCCGCCTCGCGGCGAGCCTCATGACGGCCCCGGTGGTCATCATGGTGGGGCTCGCTTTCCTCGTCGGCGCGGGGCCCTTCCCCCTGCTGCTGGCCGGGCGCTTTCTCCTCGGGGTCGCGCAGACGCTGACGATGATTGGCGGCTTGACGGTGATCCTGGTCGATGACCACGGGCCGAACGCGTCGGTCAGGCTCAACCTCTTCGAGTTCTCAGGCATGCTGGGCGTACTGGGCGGCTTGGGGCTGGTCGCGGTGGTGCCGTCGGCCTGGGGGTGGAAGGCCTCGCTCCTCATCGGCTCGACGCCGGTGCTCGTCTCGTTGCTGCTGATTCCCGCCATGGCACGTGTCTTTCCCAAAGCGCTCGTCCACGAGCGTCCCGATGCCTCCCGCGTACTCGAGCGCGCTCCCGCGCGGCGCGGCAGCCGGGGCGTCGTCGCGCTCATGTTCGGCGCCGGCATCGTCTTCGCGCTGTCGTGGTCGGCGGTGAGCGGGTTCGTCGTCCCCATTCGCGGCACCCGTGAGTTCGGGCTGTCGCGCACGGGGATCTCGTGGCTCCTCGCCATGGCGCAGGTCATCGACCTCGCTTTTCTCCTTCCCGTGGGCCGGGCAGCCGACCGCATGGGCCGCCGAGTCGTCCTGGGGGCCGTCACCGTAGTGCTCGGTCTCAGCACCATCGGCGTGGGGCTCGGCTCCTTCCCATGGTTCGCCGCCGGCTGCGCCTGCTTCGGCCTTGGGCTCGCGGGCTGGATGCTGCCGCTGGGCGTAATCCGCGAGCACACGCCCGTGGCGAGACTGGCCTGGCGGACGGGACTCTACAGAGTCGGCGTGGATTCCGCGATCTTCCTGGGGCCGTTCGTGGCGGGTATCGTCGGGCGAAACGGCGAGGGAATCTTTCTCGCGCTCATCGGCGGCGCGGCGATGGCACTGGGCGCCCGGCTCCTCTGGCGCCCGAGCCCTTGATCGGCCGGCCGCGGTGTTATGCTACGGCGCAGAGAGGAGGCTCTCATGCTCGTGACCGACTCGCAGGTGCACATCTGGGGCGCGGATACGCCCGACCGGCCGTGGCCGCCGGGCCGCGCCCACATGGCGCAGAAGCCGTACGCCGTCACCAAGGACATGCTGCTGAAGGCCATGGACGAGGCGGGCGTCAATCGCGTCGTCATCGTGCCGCCCTCGTGGGAAGGGGACAGGAACGACCTCGCGCTCGAGGCCGCCCGCCTGCACCCCGACCGCTTCGCCGTGATGGGACGGCTCGCCGTCGAGAAGCCTGAGAGCCGCGCGCTCGTCGCAGGATGGAGGAAGCAGCCGGGCATGCTCGGGCTTCGCTTCACCTTTCACACGGATCTCCAGAAGCCCTGGCTCACCGATGGCACGGCGGAGTGGCTCTGGCCCGCCGCCGAGAGGGCCGGCGTCCCGCTGATGGTCCACGTGCCGGGCTCGCTGCCCGCACTCGATGCCATCGCCGCGCGGCACCCCGGGCTCAGGCTCGTCATCGACCACTTCGGTGTCGGATCCGAGCGGCGCGACGACGCGGCCTTCGAACACCTGCCGCATCTGCTCGCGCTCGCCAAACGGCCCAACGTCGCGGTCAAGTCGTCCGCGCTGCCGTGCTACTCGACGGAGCCGTATCCGTTCGCGGGGCTCCACAAGTACGTCCGTCAGGTGTTCGACGCCTTCGGGCCCACGCGCATGTTCTGGGGCACCGACTGGACGCGGCTGCCGTGCCCGTACCGCCAGGCGGTGACGGTGTTCACGGAGGAGCTGCCGTGGCTCAGCGGCGCCGACCTCGAGTGGGTCATGGGACGGGGCGTCAGCGAATGGCTCGGCTGGCCCGAGCGCAAGGTGACATGACATGACGACACGCAAAGAGACGGACAGCATGGGCGCCATCGAGGTGCCCGCGGACCGCTACTGGGGCGCGCAGACGCAGCGCTCGCTCGAGCACTTCAAGATCGCGGGGGAGCGCTTTCCGCCCGAGATGATCCGGGCCTTCGGCCTGCTCAAGCGGGCGACCGCCGAGGTGAACGCGGAGCTCGGGCTACTGCCGAAAGACATCGCGCGCGCCATCATCCAGGCGGCGGACGAGGTCATCGCCGGCAAGCTCGACGACCATTTTCCGCTCGTGGTCTGGCAGACGGGCAGCGGGACGCAGAGCAACATGAACGCCAACGAGGTGATCGGCAACCGCGCCATCGAGCTCCTGGGCGGCCAGATGGGCTCGAAGAAGCCGGTGCACCCGAACGACCACGTCAACCGCTCGCAGTCGTCCAACGACACCTTTCCGACCGCCATGCACCTGGCCGCGGTCAGCGAGATCACCGGGCGCTTGATTCCCGCGGTCGAGCAGCTGCGCGCCGTGCTCGACGAGAAGGCGCGCGCGTTCGCGGATATCGTCAAGATCGGCCGCACCCACCTCCAGGACGCCACGCCGCTCACGCTGGGGCAGGAGATCTCGGGCTGGGTCGCCATGCTCGACCAGGCGCTCCGCGCGGTCCGCGCGACCCTGCCCGCCCTCTACGAGCTCCCGATCGGCGGCACCGCTGTCGGCACCGGCCTCAACGCGCCCGCGGGCTACGGCGAGCTGGTCTCGGCGCGGCTCGCGGCGCTCACCGGCCTGCCGTTCACGAGCGCGCCCAACAAGTTCCAGGGTCTCGCCTCGCACGAGGCGCTCGTGTTCGCGAGCGGGGCGCTCAAGACCCTGGCCACCTCGCTGACCAAGATCGCGAACGACGTCCGCTGGCTCGCCTCGGGGCCGCGCGCCGGCCTGGGCGAGCTCCGCATCCCGGAGAACGAGCCCGGCAGCAGCATCATGCCGGGCAAGGTCAACCCGACGCAGAGCGAGGCCCTGACCATGGTCTGCGCCCAGGTGATGGGCAACGACGTAGCGGTGGGGATCGGCGGGGCCTCGGGTAACTTCGAGCTCAACGTCTTCAAGCCCCTCATCATCCACAACGTCTTGCGCTCGATCCTCCTGTTGGCCGACGCATGTGATTCGTTCCGGGAGCACTGCGCCGTGGGAATCGAGCCCGATCGCGAGCGGATCGCGAAGCACGTGCACGAGTCGCTCATGCTGGTCACGGCGCTCGCGCCCCACATCGGCTACGACAAGGCGGCGGAGATCGCCAAGCACGCCCACCACAAGGGCATGACCCTGCGCGAGGCCGCGCTGGAGCTCGGTCACGTCAAGGCGGCGGACTTCGACCGCATCGTCAGGCCGGAGGCGATGACCGGCCCCGACGCCGAGGAGAAGGCGCGATGAGCATGCTCAAGATCGGTGACGTCACGGTCATCAAGGTGGTCGAGCTCGATCGCTCTTCGTTCGCGATCGGCGCCATGCTGCCCGAGTCGACGCCGGAGCGCATCGACGCCCAGCGCGACTGGCTCGGGCCCGAGCTCCTCGACGCCGCCACCGGCGTGCACAAGGCGAGCATCCACTCCTACGTGGTGCGCACGCCGCAGCACACGGTCGTGATCGACACCTGCGTCGGCAACGACAAGCCGCGGAACGGCGTCCAGCCCTGGCACATGCGGCGCGGGCCGTATCTGGAGGACCTGGCGGCGGCCGGCATCAAGCCGGAGGACGTGGACCTCGTCGTCTGCACGCACCTGCACGTGGACCACGTGGGCTGGAACACCCGTATCGACAGGGGACGCTGGGTGCCGACATTCCCCAAGGCGAGATACATCTTCGGGCGAGAGGAGTTCGAGTTCTGGAAGAAGGAAAGCGAGACGGGCAGGGAAGAGTACGGCCTGATCGACGACAGCGTCATGCCTATCGTGGACGCCGGCCGCGCCAGTCTCGTGGAGAGCGACTACGTGATCGACGATCGGCTCCAGCTGGAGCCGTCACCGGGCCACACGCCCGGGCACTGCAGCGTGCGCCTGCGCACGAAGGCGGGCGAGGCGGTTTTCACCGGCGACATGATGCACCGGCCCGTTCAAGTCGCCGAGACCGCCTGGAACAGCCGCTTCTGCACCGACGGGGAGCTCGCGCGGAAGACGCGCCGCGCCTTCGTGGAGCGCCACGCGGACGCGGATGTCACGATCCTGGCCGCCCACTTCCCGGTGCCGGGCCGCATCGTCGCGCCCGGCGGCAAGACCCGCTTTCGCCCGCTCGCCGCTTGACACCCGAGCACGGATCCTCCATGGCATGAGCAGCATGGCCGACCGCCTGATCGACGCGATGACGAAATCCGCCCCGAGGCAGTACGGGCAGGAGCGGGTCACCGAGCTGGCGCACGCTCTGCAATGCGCCGAGCTGGCGGACAGCGCCGGCGCCGACGAGGAGCTGGTCCTGGCCTGCCTGCTCCACGACGTGGGCCGCTATGCCGTCGCGCAGGATGAGATCAGTGATACGCTCGAGGCTGTCGCGACGCGCTCCGCCGAGGCGCGCGGCCACCACGAGGCCGGCGCCGACCTGATCGCCAAGCACGTGCCCGAGCGCGTGACGTTTCTGATCCG